>Ga0210384_10000580_pt1 | contig 55616 bp, 43 predicted proteins | sample IncBWH2MmetaG_FD_160574 | JGI IMG/M metagenome (GOLD analysis project Ga0210384, IMG submission 160574) | Forest soil microbial communities from Barre Woods Harvard Forest LTER site, Petersham, Massachusetts, United States - Inc-BW-H-2-M | ecosystem: Environmental > Terrestrial > Soil >...
CGCGCTCGCGTTCGGCCGGCGGCAGGTCGGCGCGCACGAGCAGGTGCTGGTGCACGCGCACCGAGCGCTCGAACTCGCCGCGGCGGCGGAACAGGTTGCCCAGCGCGAAGTGCAGCTCGGTGGTGTCCGGGTCGTTCTGCACCGTCTCGATGAAGGCGTCGATCGCCTTGTCCTGCTGTTCGTTGAGCAGCAGCGACAGGCCCTTGTAGTAGGCCTTGGGCGAGCCGCTGGTCTCGCGGCGCATCTGGCGCAGGTCGAAGCGCGAGCCCAGCCAGCCGAGGATGAAGAACAGCGGCAGGCCCAGCAGGAACCACTGATAGTCAAAGTCCATCGCGCACCACCATCGCGTCGGGAGCCACGGGCGCGGCGGGCAGGGCCGCCGGCGCGGGCACGACCGTGGTCTCGAGGCGTCTGGCGCGGCGGCGGTGGCGCCACCAGGCCGGCGTCATCGCCAGCACGCCGAACACCGTGCCGGCCACGAAGGCCGCCAGCACGATGATGACCAGGGGCGCCGTCCAGGCGTACGAGAAGAACCAGTTCACCGTCACGGGCTGCTGGTTGTTGATCGCGAACGCGACCAGCACGAAGAAGATGAAGCCCCGCAGGACGTAGGTCAGGATGCGCATTGTCGGTTTGGCGCCTCCGGGCGCCGATGCAGCGGATTCTACGAAGGGTGGAGGCGTTTTACGGTCGAGTTCGAATTGTTTCTCCGCGGGGCGGGAAGAATCCCGCGGCGTCGACCCGGCCGGCCAGTGTGCCACCCGGATGCGTTGCGGCGACACTGCACCGTGTGCCCCGAACCCGCCCGCGCTCGATGACCCTCAGAAGCTCCGCCGCCAACGCCCGCCTGATCTACACCGGCGTCGCGCTGGCCTCCGGCGGCATCGCGTTCTACGTCCCGCTGCTGCTGTCGGCGGTAGGCCTGGCGCACTCGGGCGCCTGGGCTGCCGCGATCCTGTTCGGCACCAACCTGGGCCGGCTGGCCGGCTCGCACGTGGCCAGCCGGCGCGGCGCGCTCGCCCAGCGCCGCGGGGTCATCGTCGGCACCATCGTTGTCGAGGGCCTGGCGCTGTTCAGCATGGCCTTCCTGGCCGCGCCATGGATGCTGGTGGCGGTGGCCACCGTGGCCGGGCTGGGCAGCGGCCTGTCGTTTCCCGGCATGAAGAACGCGCTGCTGCGCCTGGACGGGCTGGCGCCGAGCCGTGCGTTCGCGGGACTGTCGATGTCGCTGCGCATGGGCATGGCGGGCGGCTACCTCGCCGGCGCGCTGGTGGGTGGCAACCACCTCGTGGCGGTGTTCTCGGTGCTGCTGGCGATGTTCCTCGCCTACGCCGGCTGCATGCGCGTGGTGCTGCGAGACATCGAATCGGCGCCCGCGGTCGCGCCGCTCGCCAGCGCCGCGGGCATCGCCCCGGCCCCGGCACCGGCGCCGGCGGAGCTGGCCTGGCTGATGGCCGCCAACGTGGCGTTCTGGTTCCTGACGATCCAGCCCACCGTGACGATGAGCCTGTACGTGCCGCGCTACGTGCCGACGCTGCCGGTGTCCACCACCTACTGGGTCACGACCGTCACCGTGCTGCTGCTGCAGTTGCGGGTGACCGCGATGGCGCGCGGCACGGCCGGGCACCTGCGCTTCCTGTTCGTGGGCATCTGGTGCATGCTGGCCGCCTTCTGCGCGATGGCCCTGGCGGGCGGCCATGTGGGGCCGGTGCTTGCGGCGGCCGTGCTGCTGGCGCTGTCGCAGGTGTTCTACGGGCCGTCGTTCGACGTGCTGGTCTCGAGCGGCGCCCGCGCGCGCGGGCTCGACACCGGCGAGGCGCTCGCGCGCCAGCACTTCTGGCAGAACCTGGGCATGATGACCGGCAGCCTCGCGGCCGGGGCCCTGTTCGACCTCGGCGTGCGCTGGGCATGGCCGGCGTTCGGCTGGCTGGTGCTGGCCGCCGGGGCGCTGGCGATGCTGGCCGGCCTGGGCCTGGCGACACGGCGCGCGGGGGCGACGACGCAGGCAGCCTGAGCCGGCGCCGCGCGGCGCAGCGCCCGGCTCACCCGGACCGCCAGCTCCGCCATCGCGCACGCCGCGGCCACCGCCGCGCCATCGCACAGCCAGCGCGTGAACAGCACCTCGCCGATGTCCGCGGCGGCCGCCCAGAGCGACGCCACCGCGCCCGAGAGCACGCGCGCGGCGAAGGCGGGCGAGGCCGCGGCGCCGGCGGGGACGGGCGCGCGGGCCATCATGCGCCCGCAGGCGGCGCCTGCTCGGCGAGCGCCTTCAGCGCGGCCAGCACCTCCGGGAAGTCGGCGGTGACGAGCGGTCCCAGCGTCGCGGCCTCGGGCCCCTCGACGCGGATCGCATAAGTGATGCGGGTGCCGCCGGCCGGCAGCGCGTGCAGCTCGTGCGAGACCAGGAAGCGGGTGTCCTCCAGGAGGGTCTCGTCGACGAAGGCCTCATCCGGGCGCACGTCGCGCAGCGTGCTGCGCAAGGCGTCCATGCCGGGTGGCTTCATGGCTAAGGTCGAGCCGGCGGCGAACGGGCCGTTGAGCGAGGCGCGCTCGATGCCGGCGTTCCAGTTCGTCCAGCCGGCCACGTCCTCGAACAGGCGCCACAGGGCCTGGGGCGAGGCGGCGGTGGCGATGCTGGCGGTGGCTGTCCACATGGTCTTCTCTCCTGGCTTTGTTGTCGTTGCAGCCATTGGACGAGAGGACTCCTGACAGCGTTCTGTCAGCAGCCGCCGGCTTCCCGGTTCGCCTCCCGCGCCTGGCTGGCGCGATCGTTCCTGACAACGACGCTCGGGAGGGCCGGATTTGGACATCGCGCTCGCGAACTTGATGCCCGAAAATGAAAAAAGGCGCCCGCGGGCGCCCAGAAACGAAAAAGGCGCCCGCGGGCGCCTTGGAGGTCACGTCTTGTCGACGGCCGGAAGCTGCTTGTCGACGGCCTCTCGCAAGGCCTTGCCCGGCTTGAAGTGGGGCACCAGCTTTTCAGGGATGGTGACCTGCTCGCCCGAGCGCGGGTTGCGGCCCATGCGCGGCGGGCGCCGGCTGATCGAGAAACTGCCGAAGCCGCGGATCTCGATGCGGTGCCCGCGCGCGAGCGCATCGGACATCGCATCGAGCACGGTCTTGACCGCGAACTCGGTGTCACGCGAAGTGATCTGCGTGAAACGCTCAGCGAGCTGAGCGACGAGGTCGGACCGCGTCATCGACGATTACTCGGGCTTGCCACCATCAAGCTTGGCGCGCAGCAGGGCGCCCAGGCTCGTCGTGCCGGCGTTCTCACGTTCGTTCGTCGAGGAGATGCGCTGCATGGCTTCCTGCTGGTCGACGTTGTCCTTGGCCTTGATCGACAGCTGGATCGAACGCGTCTTGCGGTCGACGTTGATGATCATGGCTTCGACTTCGTCGCCTTCCTTCAGGATCGAGCGGGCGTCTTCCACGCGGTCGCGGGTCAGTTCCGAGGCGCGCAGGTAGCCGGTGACGTCGTCGTTCAGCTGGATTTCAGCGCCACGCGGGTCGACGGTCTTGACCTTGCCGGTGACAACCGCGCCACGGTCGTTGACCGAGGTGTAGTTGGCGAACGGGTCGCCGTCCAGCTGCTTGATGCCCAGCGAGATGCGTTCGCGCTCGACGTCGATGCCCAGGACGACGGCTTCCACTTCCTGGCCCTTCTTGTAGTTGCGAACGGCGGCTTCGCCGGCTTCGTGCCACGAGAGGTCGGACAGGTGGACCAGGCCGTCGATGCCCTGGGCCAGGCCCACGAACACGCCGAAGTCGGTGATCGACTTGATGGGGCCGTGCACCTTGTCGCCACGATGGACGTTGGCGGCGAACTCTTCCCACGGGTTGGCGCGGCACTGCTTCATGCCCAGCGAGATGCGGCGCTTGTCTTCGTCGATCTCGAGGACCATGACTTCGACTTCTTCGCCCAGGGTAACGGTCTTGGACGGGGCGACGTTCTTGTTCGTCCAGTCCATTTCCGAGACGTGCACCAGGCCTTCGATGCCCGGTTCGATCTCGACGAACGCGCCGTAGTCAGCGATGTTCGTGACCTTGCCGAACAGGCGGGTGCTGGTCGGGTAGCGGCGGGCAACGCCCATCCACGGATCGTCGCCCAGCTGCTTCAGGCCCAGCGAGACGCGGTTCTTCTCGGCGTCGAACTTCAGGACCTTGGCGGTGAGTTCCTGGCCAACCGTCACGACTTCCGACGGGTGACGGACACGGCGCCAGGCCATGTCGGTGATGTGCAGCAGGCCGTCGATGCCGCCGAGGTCGACGAACGCGCCGTATTCGGTGATGTTCTTGACCACGCCGTTGACGATGGCGCCTTCGGACAGGGTCTCGAGCAGCTTGGCGCGCTCTTCGCCCATGGAGGCCTCGACCACGGCACGGCGCGACAGCACGACGTTGTTGCGCTTGCGGTCGAGCTTGATGACCTTGAATTCCATGGTCTTGCCCTCGAACGGGCTCATGTCCTTGACCGGACGCGTGTCCAGCAGGGAGCCCGGGAGGAAGGCGCGGATGCCGTTGACGAGCACCGTGAGGCCGCCCTTGACCTTGCCGCTGACCGTGCCGGTGACGAAGTCGCCGGACTCGAGCGCGGTCTCGAGCGACAGCCACGAGGCCAGGCGCTTGGCCTTGTCGCGCGACAGGATGGTGTCGCCGTAGCCGTTCTCGACGGCGTCGATCGCGACGGAAACGAAGTCACCCACCTGGACTTCGACTTCGCCTTGATCGTTCTTGAACTCGTCGATGGGCACGTAGGCTTCGGACTTGAGGCCGGCGTTGACGACGACGAAGCTGTGATCGATGCGCACCACTTCGGCAGTGATGACTTCGCCGGAGCGCATTTCGCTGCTCTTCAGCGACTCTTCGAACATCGCGGCGAAGGAATCGGGCGCGAAATCGGTGATGGCTTGGGTCTTGGGCATTTGTATTTCCTGAGGGCCGGCGAAGGCGGACGAAACGACGAGCGCTGCCGGCGGATTGCAACCCGGAGAGGGTGCAGGGTTAGGGTGGAACGTTCGTCGCCCCGAACCGGACGGGGAGTCTCGGTTCGACGTTTCCGGCGGCGCCTGCAAGGGCGCCTGGGGAAACCGGCGACGGGCTTCTTGGCCGCCTTGCGGCGACCGGGGACTACATGCGGCGCTTGTTCCAGGCTTCGAGCACGGCCTCGACGCCTTCGTCGATGGACATGCCGGAGTTGTCGAGCAAGACCGCATCCTCTGCCGGCTTCAGGGGCGCGACGGCGCGATTCTGGTCGCGCTCGTCCCGCGCCCGGAGGTCTGCGAGAAGACTGTCGATATTAGCAGGAATACCCCGGGAAATCAATTGGTTATGCCGGCGGGTGGCCCGCGTCTCCACGCTGGCGGTGAGGAACACCTTCAACGGCGCACCCGGGAACACGACCGTGCCCATGTCGCGGCCGTCGGCCACCAGGCCCGGCAGGCGGCGGAAGTCCAGCTGCAGTCCGTGCAGCGCGTGGCGCACGGCCGAATGCACGGAGATGCGCGAGGCGAGGCTGCCGGTCTCCTCCAGGCGCAGCGCGTCGGTGACGTCCTGGCCGGCGAGGAACGCGCGGCCGGCGTCGAAGCGCAGATCCAGCCGGGCGGCCAGGAAAGCCACCGCCGCCGCGTCGGACGGATCCACGCCGGCCTGCTGCACCGCCAGCGCCGTGGCGCGGTACAGCGCGCCGGAATCGAGCAGCGCGTAGCCCAGGCGGCGCGCCACCTCGGAGGCCAGCGTGCCCTTGCCCGACGCGGTGGGGCCGTCGATGGCAATGACCGGGATGTCGGCCTCGGCCACCGTCGCCAGGCCGAACAGGGCCTCGAAGTAGTCGGGGAAGGTCTTGGCCACGCACTGCGGGTCGAGGATGCGCACCGGGCGCGGCGGCGTGGCGCCGGCCAGCGCGTTGAACGCGGCCAGCGACAGGCACATGGCCATGCGGTGGTCGTCGTAGGTGTGGATGACGCCGGCCCGCCAGTGCGCGGGCGAGGCGGGCGGGGTCACCTCGATGAAGTCGGGGCCCTCGACGACCGTGCCGCCCATCTTGCGCAGCTCGGCGGCCATCGCGGCGATGCGGTCGGTCTCCTTCACGCGCCAGCTGGCGATGTTGGTCAGGCGCGTGGTGCCGTCTGCGTAGAGGCCCATCACCGCCAGCGTCATCGCGGCGTCGGGGATGTGGTTGCAGTCGAGCGTGATGGCCTTGAGCGGCCAGGCGCCGCGGCGTACCTCCAGCCAGCCGGCGCCGCCTTCCACGCGCGCGCCCATCGCGCGGGCGGCGTCGACGAAGCGGATGTCGCCCTGGATCGAGTCCAGGCCCACGCCCTCGATGCGCACGGGCGCCTCGGTGCCGGCCAGCGCGCCCAGCGCCACGAAGTACGACGCCGACGAGGCATCGGCCTCGACGTGGATGGCGCCCGGCGAGCGGTACTGCGAGCCGCGTGGCAGCGTGAAGGAGGCCCAGGGGTCGGCCGGGTCGCGCTCGACCACGATGCCGAAGCGCGCGAGCAGGTTCAGCGTGATGTCGATGTAGGGCTTGGAGATCAGCTCGCCCTCGACTGCGATGGTGATCGCGCGGTCGGCGGTGGCCAGCGGCAGGGCCAGCAGCAGCGCGGTGAGGAACTGGCTGGACACGTCGCCGCGCACGCGCACGGGCTCGTGGGTGGACACGGGCGCCGCGCGGCCGTGGCCCACGCGCAGCGGCGGATAGCCGGCGTTGCCCAGGTATTGCACCGGGCAGCCCAACTGGCGCAGCGCGTCCACCAGGTCGCCGATGGGACGCTCGTGCATGCGCGGCACGCCCGAAAGCTCGAACTCGCCGCCCTGCAGCGTGGCCAGCATCGCCAGTGCCGCGGTGAGCGGACGCATCGCCGTGCCGGCGTTGCCCAGGAACAGCCTGGCCTGCTTCACCGGCAGCGCGCCGCCGATGCCCGTGACGTGCAGCACCGCGCCGTCGCGGCGCAGGCCGCAGCCGAGCGCCTCGAGCGCGGCCAGCATCACGCGGGTGTCGTCGGAATCGAGCAGGTCGTGCACGGCCGTCGTGCCGGCGGCCAGGCCGGCCAGCAGCAGCACGCGGTTGGAGATGCTCTTGGAGCCGGGCAGGCGCACGCGGCCGGCGGCCGAGCGAAGGGGCGGGATGTCGAGGAAGGGGATCGCGTACATGCAGGAGGAGGAATTTTGCGCTGTGACCTCGGGAAGCGAGGGTCGCACCCGAGCCTAACCGAGCTCCCCCTCGGGGGGGCAGCGACGGGAGGAGCGAGGGGGTCGTCATTTCTTCCAGTTGGAGCGGCCGGCGGCGGCCTCTTTGATCAGCGCCTCGATGACGTCGGCCTTGCCTTCGCGCATCGCCGACTCGAACTTGAAGAGCTGCGTCTTGAACAGCTCGGCCTGCGCGAGCACCTGCGCGCGGTTGGCCAGCAGCACGTCGCGCCAGACGGCGGAGTCGCTGGCGGCGATGCGCGTGAAGTCGCGGAAGCCCGGGCCGGCCAGGTCGAGGAACTGCGCGCCCTCGGGCTGGTGCGCCACGCCCAGGTAGGCGGCGAAGGCGAGCAGGTGCGGCAGGTGGCTGACGGCGGCGAAGGCGGCGTCGTGCGCGTCGGGCGTCATCACGCGCACCTGCGCGCCGATGCCCGTCCACGCGGCGCGCGCGCGCTCGATGAGGTTCATGTCGGTCTCGAGCACCGGCGTGAGCACGACCTGGCAGTCCTGGTACAGCGCGGCGTCGGCGTGCGTGATGCCGGCCACTTCCTTGCCGGCGATCGGGTGCGCCGGCACGAAGCTGGGCAGGCGCTCGCGCAGCACGCGGCGCGCGGCCTCGACGACGTTGCCCTTGGTGCTGCCCACGTCCATGAACAGCGTGTTGGGGTGCACCAGGTGGCGGATCGCGCGCAGCGTGGCCTCGGTGGCCGCCACCGGCACGGCGATCAGCACGATGTCGGCGCCCGACACGGCCATCAGCGCCGATTCGGCCATCTGGTCGATGACCCCCATCTTCTGCGCCGCGATCACCGTGGACGGCGACTTGCTGTAGCCCACCACGTGCTTCACGAGGCCGGCGCGCTTGAGCGCCAGGGCGAACGAGCCACCCATCAAACCGCAACCGATCAGCCCTAGCTGCCTGAACATCTGAAAATCTTTTCTATTGAAGACCAAGGCATGTCGAACCGCTGCAAACCGGTGCAGACATATTCGCGCAACGGAATCCATTCCCGACGACGCGGTCGACATGGCGTCCATCCCGGGCCGTCCGGAAATCGAAGTTACAAAAGTAACAGCCATTCGGGCGGCGCGGGCGAACGCTGGCGATATGACCGCGCAAGCACGGTCGAATACGCAATTTTTGCACATCCCGGCGGCCCTTCAGGCGGCAGCCCTGCGGGGCGGCGGGCTCGGCATGACCAATCTCTCGCTCCGGCGGTCATTCGCGGGAGATGAACGACGCCCACGTGAAGGATTCCGCGGCTAAACTCCGTCGCAACTGGGCATATTCGACCCGGCCCACATCTCAAGGATGGGTAATGGCAGACCTTCAGCAGCTGATTCGGCAAAAGGCCGATCTCGAGAGACAAATCGCGCAACTGAATTCAAAAGGGCGCCAGGAAGCGATCGACGAGATTCGCAGGATCATGAACGAGCACGGGCTGACCAGCGAAGACATCGCGTCGCCCGCGCGGGCGCGCAAGGCCGGCCTGAAGCTCGACGGCACCGAACGCAAGGCCGTCGCCGCCAAGTACAAGGACGGCCAGGGCAACCAGTGGACAGGCCGCGGGCTGAAGCCGCGCTGGCTCACCGCGGCGCTGGCGGCGGGCAGGAAGCTGGAAGACTTCGCGGTCTGAGGCCGAGCCGGTGCGATGACGAGGGAGCCGCGGCTCCCTTTTTCGTCTTCGCCGCGCCGGCCGTTTCAGTGCACGTCGACCGGATACGTCCCCAGGATCTTGAAGAAACCGCACACCTTGCGCAGTTCCTCGAGCGCCGTGCGCACGTGTTCCTGGTCGGGGTGGCCGGCGATGTCGACGTAGAAGTAGTACTCCCACTGGCCCGAGCGCGCGGGACGCGACTCGAACTTCGTCATCGAGACGCCGTTGGCCTTCAGCGGCACGAGCATGTCGTGCAGCGCGCCGGGGCGGTTCGACACGGTCACGACGAGGCTGGTGCAGTCGTGGCCCGAGGCCTTGGGCGCGGGGTGGCGCTCGGTGTGCGTGATGATGGCGAAGCGCGTGCGGTTGTTCGCGTCGTCCTGGATCGCGGGCGAGACCACGTGCAGGCCGTACTCGCTGCTCGCGCGCGTGCTCGCGATGGCCGCCAGCGTCGGGTCGAGCGAGGCCAGGCGCGCGCCCTCGGCGTTGCTCGCCACCGGACGGCGCTCCGCGTGCGGCAGGTGGTCGTTGAGCCACATGTGGCACTGGGCCAGCGCCTGCGGATGCGCGCAGACGGCCGAGATGCCTTCGAGCGTGTTCGTCTTGCGCAGCAGGTTGTGGCGCACGAACAGGCTGGTCTCGCCGATGATGAACAGCGGCGTGACGAGGAACTGGTCCAGCGAGCGCGCCACCATGCCCTCGGTGGAGTTCTCCACCGGCACGACGCCGAAGTCGGCGGCGCCGGCGGTGGTCACGCGGAAGACCTCGTCGACGCTGGCGCACGGCACGCGCACGATGGACGAGCCGAAGTAGCCGAGCGCGGCCTCCTCGCTGAACGTGCCGGCCGGGCCGAGGTAGGCCACGCGCGTGGGTGTCTCGAGCGCGCGGCAGGCCGACATGATCTCGCGCCAGATCGGCGCGACGCTCTCGGTCTTGAGCGGCCCGGTGTTCTCGGCCTTGAGGCCGTCGATGACCTGGGCCTCGCGCTCGGGGCGGAAGGCCACCGAGCCCTCGCGCTTCTTGACCTCGCCCACGGTCTGCGCCAGCTTGGCGCGGCGGTTCAGCGCGGCCAGCAGCTCGCGGTCGAGGGCGTCGATCTGCACGCGCAGCGCGAGCAGGTCGGGGTTGGGGGCGTCGTTCTCAGCCATGGCGTGCCGCGAATTCGTTGAGCCAGGTCACCAGGGCTTGGACGCCCTCGACGGGGACCGCGTTGTAGATCGAGGCGCGCATGCCGCCCACGCTCTTGTGGCCCTTCAGCGCGAGCAGGCCGCGCTCCCTCGCGCCGGCCAGGAACGCGTCGTTGAGCGATTCGTCGCGCAGGAAGAAGGGCACGTTCATGCGCGAGCGCGCGGCGGGCGCGACGCGGCTCGCGTAGAACGGGCTCGCGTCGAGCGCCGCGTAGAGCAGGGCCGACTTCTCGGCCGCGCGCGCGTCCATCGCGGCCACGCCGCCTTGCGCCTTGATCCACTTGAAGGTGAGGCCGGCGACGTAGATCGCCCAGGTGGGCGGCGTGTTGAACATCGAGCCGTGCCCGGCGACCACCTTGTAGTCGAACGCGGACGGCGTGATGGGCAGCGCGTGGCCGATGAGATCGTCGCGCACGATGACGATGGTCAGGCCGGCGGGGCCGATGTTCTTCTGCGCGCCGGCGAAGGCCAGGCCCACGCGCGACCAGTCGATGGCGCGCGAGAGGATGTGCGACGAGCAGTCGATGACCAGCGGCGTGTCGCTGCCCAGCGCCTTCAGGTCGGGCAGGGCGTGGAACTCGACGCCGTCGATGGTCTCGTTGGAGCAGACGTGGACGTACGACGCCCGCGGGCGCAGCGACCACGTGGCGGGGTCGGGGATGGTGCCCGGCGCGGCGGCGTTGCTCGCCGCGATCGCGACGTCGGCGTAGCGGCGCGCCTCGGCGATGGACTTCTTCGACCAGCTGCCGGTCTGCACGAAATCGACCGCGCCGCCGCGCGACAGGTTCATCGGCACGATGGCGTTCTCGCCCAGGCCGCCGCCCTGCAGGAACAGGATGCGGAAGTTCGCCGGCACGGCCAGCAGCTCGCGCAGGTCGCCTTCAGCCTCGGCCGCGATCTGCATGAACTCCTTGCCGCGATGGCTCATCTCCATCACGCCCATGCCGCTGCCGTGCCAGTCGAGCATGTCGGCGGCCGCCTCGCGCAGCACGGCCTCCGGGATGGAGGCCGGGCCGGCCGAGAAGTTGAAGGGCCGCTGCATCAGGCCGCCGGTTCGTCGCCGGCCGGCGCCTCGCCGTCCGTGCCGTTGTCGCCGTTCTCGACGTTCGCATCGTTCTCGACGATGCGTTGCAGGCCCGACAGCTTGGAGCCGTCGTCCAGCGCGATCAGCGTGACGCCCTGGGTCGCGCGCCCGAGCTCGCGCACCTCGCTGATGCGCGTGCGCACGAGCACGCCCTTGTCGGTGATCAGCATGATCTCGTCGTTCGGACGCACCAGGGTGGCGGCGACGACCTTGCCGTTGCGCTCGCTCTGCTGGATGGCGATCATGCCCTTGGTGCCGCGGCCGTGGCGGGTGTACTCGACGATCGAGGTGCGCTTGCCGTAGCCGTTTTCCGTGGCGGTGAGCACGCTCTGGGTCTCGTCCTCGGCCACCAGCATCGCGATGACGGTCTGGCCGGCCTCGAGCGTCATGCCCTTGACGCCGCGCGACGTGCGGCCGTGCGGCGTCACGTCGGCTTCGTCGAAGCGCACGGCCTTGCCGCCGTCGGAGAACAGCATCACGTCGTGCGCGCCGTCGGTGAGCGCGGCGCCGATCAGGTGGTCGCCTTCGTCCAGGTTGACCGCGATGATGCCGGCCTTGCGCGGGTTGCTGAAGTCGTCCAGCGGCGTCTTCTTGACCGTGCCCAGCGCGGTGGCCATGAAGATGAAGTGGTCCGACGGGAAGGTGCGGAACTCGTCGGTGAGCGGCAGCACCACGGTGATCTTCTCGTCCTTCTGCAACGGGAACATGTTGACGATGGGCTTGCCGCGCGAATTGCGGCCGCCCTGCGGCACTTCCCACACCTTGAGCCAGTACACGCGGCCGGCGTCGGAGAAGCACAGGATCCAGTCGTGCGTGTTCGCGATGAACAGCTGGTCGACCCAGTCGTCTTCCTTGGTCTGCGTGGCCTGCTTGCCGCGGCCGCCGCGGCGCTGCGCGCGGTACTCGGCCAGCGGCTGGCTCTTGAAGTAGCCGGTATGGCTCAGCGTGACCACCATGTCGGTGGGCGTGATCAGGTCCTCGGTGCCGAGTTCCTGCACGTTGTGCTCGATGTGGCTGCGGCGCACGGCCAGCTTGGTCGTGCCGAACTCTTCCTTCAGCTTCAGCAGCTCGTCGCTGATGATGGTGGTGACGCGTTCCTTCCTGGCGAGGATGTCCAGCAGGTTGGCGATCTCCTGCATCACCTCCTTGTACTCGCCGACGATCTTGTCCTGCTCCAGGCCGGTGAGGCGCTGCAGGCGCATCTGCAGGATTTCCTGCGCCTGGGTCTCGGACAGGCGGTACAGGCCGTCGGCTTGCAGGCCGTAGTGGTCCGGCAGGCCGTCGGGGCGGAACGACGACGCGCCGCCGGGGGCGTCGGCGGTGGCGCGATCCAGCATCTCCCGCACGATCGTGGAGTCCCAGCCGCGCGCCATCAGCGCCGTCTTGGCGACCGGCGGCGTGGGCGATTCCTTGATCAGCGCGATGAAGTCGTCGATGTTGGCCAGCGCGACGGCCAGGCCCTCGAGCACGTGGCCGCGGTCGCGCGCCTTCTTCAGCTCGTAGACCGTGCGGCGCGTCACCACTTCGCGGCGATGCTCCAGGAAGACGGCGATCAGCAGCTTCAGGTTGCACACCTTGGGCTGGCCGTCGATCAGCGCCACCATGTTCATGCCGAACGTGTCCTGCAGCTGCGTCTGCTTGTACAGGTTGTTCAGCACGACCTCGGGCACCTCGCCGCGCTTGAGGTCGATGACGATGCGCATGCCCGACTTGTCGGACTCGTCCTGGATGTGGCTGATGCCCTCGATCTTCTTCTCGTGGACCAGTTCGGCGATGCGTTCGAGCAGCGTCTTCTTATTCACCTGGTACGGGATCTCGTCGACGATGATCGACTGGCGCTGGCCGCGGTCGATGTCCTCGAAGTGCACCTTCGCGCGCATCACGACCTTGCCGCGGCCCGTGCGATAGCCTTCGCGCACGCCGTTGACGCCGTAGATGATGCCGCCGGTGGGGAAGTCGGGCGCCGGGATGATCTCCATCAGCTCCTCGATGGTCGCGTCGGGATTGCGCAGCAGGTGCAGGCAGCCGTCGACGACTTCGTTGAGGTTGTGCGGCGGGATGTTGGTGGCCATGCCCACCGCGATGCCGGTGCCGCCGTTGATCAGCAGGTTGGGCAGGCGCGTGGGCAGCACCAGCGGTTCCTGCTCGCTGCCGTCGTAGTTCGGGCCGAAGTCGACCGTCTCCTTGTCGATGTCGGCGAGCATCTCGTGCGCGATCTTGGCGAGGCGGATTTCCGTGTACCGCATCGCCGCGGCGTTGTCGCCGTCGACCGAGCCGAAGTTGCCCTGGCCGTCCACCAGCATGTGGCGCAGCGAGAAGGGCTGGGCCATGCGCACGATGGTCTCGTAGATGGCCGAGTCGCCGTGCGGGTGGTACTTGCCCATCACGTCGCCGACGATGCGGGCCGACTTCTTGAACGGGCGGTTCCAGTCGTTGTTCTGTTCGTGCATCGCGAACAGGCAGCGACGGTGGACGGGCTTGAGGCCGTCTCGTGCGTCGGGCAGGGCCCGACCCACGATCACGCTCATCGCGTAGTCCAGATACGAACGCCGCATCTCCTCTTCGAGGCTGATGGGCAGGGTTTCCTTGGCAAATTGGGTCATGGCCTACAGACAGCGCGCAGCGTTCCCGGGTGAATCCCGGCACAGGCGGAATATGGGATTCTACGGGCAGGATCCGTGTCGCTGGCGCACAACACTCAGCGGGCGCATTCGAGGGGCGCCGGCCAAAAAGAAGCCCGTGTCATATGCCGATGGCACAATGATTTTTGTCGTTGGCAGGCGCTGGTTTGGCAGGCGCGCTCCAACGTTACTCGGATCCGATTCGGACGTTACGCAGGCGACTGCGGCTTTCCTCGAGAGGAGAATCATGAAGAAATTGAACAAGGTCGCGATGATTGTCGCCACCGTCGCGGTTGTTGCCCCGTTGTCCAGCGTGTTCGCGCAAGCGACGACCGCTCCCGGCCGCATCGACAACTGGCGCAACGTGGACGGCAACGTCTGGAAGAACGGCACGCGTGAATACTGCTGGCGTGACAACTTCTGGACCCCCGCGACGGCCCTGGCCGACTGCGACGGCGCCCTGAAGCCGGTCGTGGCCGCGGCCGCCCCGGTGGCCCCGCCGCCGGCTCCGCCCGCTGCCGTGGCCCCGGCCCCGGCCCCGGCGCCCGCGCCCGCCGTCATCGCACCGGTTCCGTCGAGCGAGAAGGTCACCTACGCCGCCGACGCGTTCTTCGATTTCAACAAGGCCGACCTGAAGCAGGAAGCCAAGACGAAGCTGGATGACCTGGTCAGCAAGACCAAGGAAATCAACCTCGAAGTGATCATCGCCGTCGGCCACACCGACAGCATCGGTGGCGACGCCTACAACGACAAGCTGTCGGTCAAGCGTGCCGAGTCCATCAAGACCTACCTGACGTCCAAGGGCGTGGAAGCCAACCGCGTCTACACCGAAGGCAAGGGCAAGAAGCAGCCGGTCGCCGACAACAAGACCGCCGAAGGCCGCGCGAAGAATCGCCGCGTGGAAATCGAAGTGGTCGGCACGCGCGCCACTGGCAAGTAATATCGAAACCCGTCGGAGCCCCGGCTCCGCGGTTTCCTCCAAGACCCGCTCCGGCGGGTCTTTTCATTTGCAAGACCGTTATATCGATATGCGGTTCAAACACGCGCTAGCATTCCGCCCATGACCAATGCCGACCCCCAGGAACTCGAGAAATTCGGCGAGCTCGCCCACAAGTGGTGGGATACCGAAGGCGACTTCAAGCCGCTGCATCGCATCAACCCGCTGCGCCTCGACTGGATCGCCCAGCGCGCGCCGCTGCATGGCAAGGCCGTGCTCGACGTGGGCTGCGGCGGCGGCATCCTGGCCGAGTCCATGGCGCAGCGCGGCGCGAACGTGCTGGGCATCGACCTCTCGGTCAAGCCGCTGAAGGTGGCGCGCCTGCACGCGATGGAATCGGGCGTGAGCGGGCTGGAGTACCGCGAGGTCGCGGTCGAGGCCCTGGCCGCGGAACGGCCGGCCAGCTTCGATGCCGTCACCTGCATGGAGATGCTGGAGCACGTGCCCGACCCGGCCTCGGTGGTGGCGGCCTGCGCGCGGCTGGTCAAGCCGGGCGGCATGGTGTTCTTCAGCACGCTCAACCGCAACGCGAAGGCGTTCCTGTTCGCCATCGTCGGCGCCGAGCACGTGCTCAAGCTGCTGCCCAAGGGCACGCACGAATACGCCAAGTTCATCCGTCCGAGCGAGCTGTCGGGCTTCGCGCGCGACGCGGGCCTGGAGACGCTGGAACTGGCGGGCATGGAATACAACCCGCTCACGCAGCGCTACTGGCTGTCCGGCGACACGTCCGTCAACTACATGGTGGCCTGCCGCCGTCCGGCGGCGTGATGGCGGGCGCGAGCGCGCGCGCCGTGCGCGGCGTGCTGTTCGATCTCGACGGCACGCTCATCGACAGCGCGCCGGATCTCGCCGGCGCCGCCAACCGCCTGCGTGCCGACCACGGCCTGCCGCCGCTGCCGCTGGCGCAGCTGCGTCCCATGGTGGGCTCGGGCGCGCGCGGCATGGTGGGCGTGGCGTTCGGCGTGGCGCCGGGCGATGAGCGCTTCGAGCCGCTGCGCGACGCCTTCCTGGCGCACTACGAGGCCGGGCTCCTGGAACGCACGCATCCGTTCGACGGCGTCGAGGAGATGCTGGCGTCGCTGGAGGCCGCGGGCCTGCCGTGGGGCATCGTCACCAACAAGGCCACGCGCTTCACCTCGCCCATCGTGGCCGGCCTCGGCCTGGCGCGGCGTGCAGCGGTGGTGGTCTGCGGCGACACCACGCCGCATTCCAAGCCGCATCCCGAGCCGCTGTGGCACGCGGCGCGCGCGATGGGCCTGGCGCCGGAGGGCGTGGTCTACGTGGGCGACGACCTGCGCGACGCCCAGGCGGCCAAGGCCGCGGGCATGGCGATGGTCGCGGCCACCTGGGGCTACCTCGGCCTCGGCGAGTCCGTTCACGGCTGGGGGGCGGACGTCCTGCTGGACGCACCGGGCGAGCTGTCGCAGTGGCTCTCCAGCCGCGGTGCGGCCGTCTGACTGTCGAGCGCTTTCGATTCTTTTCGCCGTATTGCGACGGCACGGGCTTGAAGGCGCCCCGCTTGCCCTAAAATGACAGTTCTGGGGCCGACCAGGTTTCGACGGGGGTACGGATCCGGCGCAGGGCATGCCGAGCACCAGTTCGCTCGTAAATCCACTGGAAACAAAGTAACTGCGAACGACTCTTCGTACGCTCTCGCGGCTTAAAACCCGTGAGCCTCTCAACGGTTGGCCGATGGGCCGGGCAAGGGATAGCAATATTCTGAGCTGAGAGGTCATTCACATTGGCTGGCACCCTGTCGGGCTACTCGGCAGGGGGCGAGATCAAGTAGCTGGCGTCACTGGTAGCGTGTTCCTGCGCGACCTGCGGCGTGAGACTCAAATCAGAGAACTACGCATGTAGAACTGTCCGGTGATGGCTTTCGGACGGGGGTTCAATTCCCCCCGGCTCCACCACTTACCAATTTCAGCTGGTTCCAAGCGGTACCAGATGATCCCGAAAAGCTCAAGCCAATCAACGACTTGGGCTTTTTTTCTTGGGCCTTTGTGTTCCATGTGATCTCGTCCGGTTTCACCACTTCCATGATCCTGGGGGAGTAACTTTCGGAGTAACAGTACACTTGTCGATGTCGATGTCGACGTCGGAAAGTTGCTCCCATGGCACGGCATCTGATCCCCTCCGACAAGACCATCCGAAGCATCAAGCCGTCAAGGGTGGCGCACATGGGTGGCGCTTCGATTACTCGATTGGCGGGTCGCGCAAGCTGCTCAGCCTGGGAACCTACCCCGACACGGGCCTGGCTGCTGCGCGCAAGAAGGCCGACGACTACCGCCAACTCGTGGCCCAGGGCGTCGACCCGAGTCAGCTGCGCAAGTCCGCCCGAGTGCAGTCGCAGACCATGCGGCAGGAGGCCAAGCGTGCCGATGCGGGCCTGCCGCCGAGGGGGAGCTTCGCGGCCGTAGCACGGGATTGGCTGAGCACGATCCACACGGCGAAGGTCTCCGCAGCAGGGCCGGATGTTTCGCACTCGCTCTGCCGAAGACTTTCGGTCATTTGGAATTGACGGTATTTGCGACGGTATGACTTGCAAAGTTCTCACCAATCTCGTGCCGCCAACACAGAGAAGAGACGAGTTTTGTTGACAACAGCACCCGCATGCTTGCGCGGCTGCGTTATTGAGCCGCCTCAATTGGCTTCGATGCCTCGGGATGACGCTTGTCCCGTATCTGACAGGGAAGACGAATCAGCCCATACGCCTTCAGGAAAGCCAAGGCCCTGCGCGAGGGGCGCCTTGAAGATCGACGCAACGTCTCACGACGCTGGATCGGGGGCGGCAACGACAGGCGGGCGTTCCGGCATATGAAGTCGATATGCCTTGTCGATGATCGCGTCTGAGGTGGCCGGACGTGTCGCCTCGTGGATATTCAGGTTGTAGGCCGTGCGCGCTGTTGCGGCGGCCATGAGCTCTTGCGACAACGCGGGTTGCGCGGCCAGGCTCGCCGTGGTGGCCGCCGCGAAGCGGTCATCAATCGTCGAATGCTCGGTGAAGGGCGGGAATTCCGGAGGTTCGCTCGTGTAGCGCCGAAGCGCGCTCTCGGTCATCTCGTGCAGGGGGCCGCCGGGGCCGGCGGCATCTCTCGCGTGATGCATGGCCTGCAAGTTGCGCAAGCCGGTGTCGCGCCCGAAAGTCTGGTTGAGGTCGGCGTCCCGCATCACCGAGGCCAGCGAGGAGTCCTTTGCGCGCACGGGCGGACCGTCCATCCAGGAGTCCAGCACGATCGAGTGCCTTGGCTCGGTCTCGCCGCCGGGAAGGATCTTGTCGGGCCGGTCGAGCTGGGCCCACGCGTGCTTGAGTTCACGACTGCCCTTCGAAGAAACAGTCTCGCCCCGTTCCTGCAGCATGACGGAATACCGGCGCGAGTTGATGGCCGCATTGTGATCGCAGTTGCCGGCGTGGTATGCAAGGGCGACGCCGACGTTCGCGTTCACGCCGAACATCTTGCCGGCCTCATAGGCGACCTGGCTGCGTGCCGCGCTGGCCCAGTCTGACGCGATGAGATCGGAGAGGATGTTTCCGCGCCCATGCTTGAGATCCTGCCGGGTACGGTGAACGGTCGCCGTGGCGTTGTCCAGATGCTCGATCTCCGATGGATCTTCGATAGGGTCGCCCTGGACGCGCGAACCGAGCTGATATGCGGCTTGTTGGAGCTCATGCTGCTGCAGGGGCGAAGTCCTGTTCGGTCGCGTCGAACGGGGCAGGTCGGAACCGTTCCACTTGCCGGTGCCGACGAAGACTCCGGTTCGCTCGTCATTGCGACCGAGGTGTGCGGCACCGGCGTTCGGCGTGCCATCTTCGTCGGGGCCGGAACGGAGGCGGGGATTGCCTCTAGGCGGCTCGAGTTTCAGTTTCGCCGGTCGATTGAAGCCTGCTGCGGGAAGTGGTGGCGGCACGGGCACCCTTCGCGCCATCGAATCTGGACCGGCTGCGGCGGACGGTTCGCGCCGCATCTGTGCGAGCTCAGTCAAGGAACCCTGCGCTGGCCGGTTCGTCGGACCCTCGTTGCTCTCGTGCACGGCGGGCCGCGCGTCTCGCGGGTTCGGGACGAGTACGAGCGAGTTCGCGGCTTCTATGCGTGGCATCTCGTTTCCTTCATTGTTGCCGGGTGTCGCGCCGGCTTGCACACGATGAATCACCGTACAGATCTGGGCACTTTGGCCTGACGCTGGAATCCGATGCGCTGGCTAAACGAAGCGACGCACGCCAGAACGAATGCTCTGCGCGTTGCGTGCCACTCCTTTTTATAGGGCCCGCGCAGCTATGCACCTCTGGCTCGATACTTCTACCAATGTTTCGGAGGTAGCAAGTTCAGGGATCTTGCCTGATCTTCCGTAACGTCTTCCAGCCTCGTCATGGATGGCAATGCGAGTCGATGAACAAGAGCTGCTTACGGTCATGAACGTCGTGCTCAAGGCCGGTGAAGCCTGGCGCAACTCATCCAGTGTCCAGACTTGACTTTGAACACGTTTGCTTGTCCATCGCATGCTTCGGGGCGACGTGGGCGTCGCCCCGATCAGCTTTTACAGGGAGTCGGACAAGCTGATCCCGATCGTCCGCGGTCGCAGGCGGTAGCCTTCATTGACGAATTCGACGTTCGGACGCTGGATCACCTTCTGGTCGTTGAAGAGGTTCTTGGCGAAGAGCGAGACTTGCCATGCGTTGTAGTTGGCGCCGGCGCTCAGGTTGATGGTGTTGTAGCCGGGTCGGGCGTAATCAGGGTCTGTCTTCACCAGGGAACCGTGGCTCGAGCCCACCCAGGACGATGACCCCCGCACGAAGCCGCTGACACTGCCGGTGATGTCGAAGCTGTAGTCAGCGGTCACGGTGACGTTGTAGCGCGGCACTCCCGCGACAGGGTCGCCGGACTTGACGTTCAGCAAAGCCACGTCGCTGGTCACCTCGGCGTTCGTGTAGCCGCCGGCCACGCCCAGCGTCAGATTGGCGTTCGGCTTGCCCTTGACCTCGAGCTCGAAGCCGACGCTCTTGGCCCCGCCGATGTTGGTTTCATAGTCGAACCCGCAAATCGGCAGTTGCACGTCCTGCTGGAGCTTTTTCCAGTTGATATAGAAGGCAGCGAGGTTGACGTTGAGTCGGTTGTCCAGCAACTTGGACTTGCTGCCCAACTCGTAGCTCCAGAGGCTGTCGGGGCCATAGGACGCGGGGACGCCGTTGGTCAGTCCCTGGTTTTTCAGATCCTGTCCGCAGACGCCTGTCGGGATGAAGCGGTTTTCGCTGCCCAGCCGCGCGCCCTTGGCCGCGGTGCCATACACCGTCTCGTTCGGAGTGACCTCCCAGGTCAGCGCCACCTTCGGAGTGATCGCGCTTCCGTTGGCGCCACGCTGGATGTGCTGCGGGCCGTCGGCGAAGTAGTAGTTCAGGTCCTGATCGAGCGAGTCTTTCGACTTGATGTACCGTGCCCCTGCAGTGCCGTAGAAACTGGGGGTGAAGTGATAGACCAACTCGCCGAACAGCGCGGCCTGCGTCGTCTTGTAGCGGCGAAGACTCTGGTAGACCATGTCGTTCGGCGTGGCGCTGCCAAGGAGGTTCGGATCGGCCGGGTCCACGCCGAACGACGAGAACGTGTCGGTGATGCCGAACACCGGCTCGTTGTCATAGAGCGCCGTTCGCAGGTTCGAGTAGTACGCGCCGGCGATCCATGTCAGTGGGGTTCGTCCGGGTTCGTAGGACTTCGATGCCAGCCGAAGTTCCTGCGAGAACTGGAAGACGCGGTTGTTCAGGAGCACCGCCGAAGGGAGAACGCCCACGGCGTCGCCCAATCCCACGGGCGAATCGGGCAAGCCGTTGAGGACGCTGCCGATATATTGGCTGTTGACTGCCGTCCCGTCCTGCGTGCGGTTGAAGATGCGCTGGAAGTAGCTCGACACCGACGTGAGGTCGGCGCCGCCGAAGTCGTAGCCCACGGTCAAGCTGGGGACGGTCAGCTTGTCGACGCCGGGCTCACGCACGGTCTTGCTGGTCTTGTTCGGCGCCAGGTCGAGATAGCTGGCGTCGATGTCGCCGGTGTGCACTTGCTGATAGAACAGCGACGGCGCGATGCTCAGCTGCGCCGTGGGCTTCCATTTGACGCCCAGCCGCAAGACCGTATCCCGCTCCCAGTTGATGTTCGAGGCGACCTTGTGGCCGCTCGAGTCGACCTGGTCGATGTAGCCGCTGGTGCGGCCCTGGAGCACGCCGACACGCACCGCCAGTTCCCCGGGAATCAAGGGTGCGTTCTGGACGGCCGTGAGTTGATAGTTGACGCCGCCACCCTGGGTGCTCGATATCTCGGACGTGAGATCGGTACTCGTTTGGTGCAGATCCGGCTGATTGCTGATGAACTTCACGGTGCCGCCCATCGAGCCCGCACCGTAAAGGGTCCCTTGCGGGCCGCGCAGCACCTCGATGCGCTCCAGGTCGAAGAACTTCGGTTCGGCGGCGCCGAGACTGAAGATGTTGCGCGTGGTCATCGATACGTCGTCGAGATAGATGCCCGTGGTATTCGATCCGGCAGAGGACGCCACGCCGCGCATCTCGATGTTGCTCAGTCCCGGCCCTGCGCCACCCAGGCCCTGGCCCGAGAACGACACGTTGGGAACCGCGCGGGTCACATCCGTGATGTCGGTGATGTGCTGGGCCTGCAACTCCTCGCCGCCGAGCACCGACATGCTGATCGGCACCTTGCTGGCATCTTCCTTGCGTTTCTGTGCCGTGACGGTCACCGTCTGGATCTGGTCCGAGCGCGCTGCGGGCTGCGCTGGGGTGGGCTTGGCGGCGCCGTCAGGGGCGGGGGCTTCGTCAGCATGCGCCGGCGGTAGCACGATGGCGCCGACAACGCCGGCGACGAGGGTCATCGAGGCGATTGCAGGATGGCGGGCGAGGCGGTTCTTGGGCATGCTGACTCCACATTGATAGACGAATGTATGGGCGACTCGAACATATCTCTTGAGTTGCCTAAGTTGTCTATACAAGTTTCGTGCCCGTTGCAAATCGATGCCTGCTCACCGCGGCAGCTCTCCGGAGCGATCCGCTCGGCGCCCATCCTTGATGCATTTCTCGTCTTGGGTCGCACCAAACCGCGCGCATTTCCGCCGGCTGACCTCAAATCGGTGCAAGACGAATGCGCGTTCGGACGCAGGTCGAGGCGGCGCGCTCGATGACTCCCCTATACGACATGACGGGAGCGCCGTCACGTGTGCCGGGTCACTCGCGCTCGGGGAAGGGCGAAGGCGTCCGTCCAGGCGGACGCAAGTTCCGCCCCGGTTCGTACCGGCCTTGCGCGGACCGGGTCGGGAGACAAGTCGCAGCTCGGAGCCGGCCCGCGACCGCGCCCTCAACGTCGAGTCGAATTCTGTTCGCTCTTGATTCGCAGGCGCCGGCTCGGCACAAGCAGGCGCACGGTCGTGACGGCCACCTGATCCACCCAGGTCCGTCGCCGGATTTGCAGGCAAGGGTCGCTACGGCTGACCGCCAGAAGCTTGGCCTCCCAGTTCTCGGGCAAGACGGCCTCGATTTCGTGCTCGGCCCGGGTCCAGGGTGCAATCCGGCTCAAGTAGCTGTTGGGTGTCACCACCGCATAGTTCTGCGTGAGGTAGTCAGGCGCCATTTCCGGGTTGACGTGGCGCTCCTCCAGCTGCACGGGCACCTCGTTCTCGGTATGCACGATGACGGAGTAGTAGATGAAGCATCCCAGCTCGACGCTCAGCGCGTCGGCGACTTCCGGCGAGGCGCGCACCTGCTCCAGCATCACCAGGCGCGCGGCGTGCTTCTGGCCGCGCTCCGCGATTTCATCTGCGATGTTGCGGATCTCGAAGATGCTCGATTGCACCTTGGGCGGCGCCACGAACGTGCCCGAGCCTTGAACCCGCGTGAGCTCCCCCTCCTGCGCCAGTTCTCGCAACGCTCGATGAACCGTCATCCTGCTGACCCCGAACTCGGCGACCAGTTCGTTTTCGGACGGAATTCTCTGCTGAGGCAGCCATTTCCCCTCGCGGATGCGCGCCAGGATCATCTCCTTGACGCCGATGTAGAGGGCTTGCGCGTCAGGCCGATCGATGGCGAGGCTTCCAGAAAAGGCCTTGGGCGTCTTTGCCATTTGGATCCTTTGAGTTATGCTGGCCGACAACAAGTTGTATAGACAACTCACATCTATGCCAAGCAGGCACTTTAACCTCGGGGAGCATCCGTCGTCGGCAGCGATGTGGCGCCGCCGTCCCGGCACGACGCACGCACGAGGGCCATGGCCGGCGCCATTTTCATGGCGCTGCGGATGTCTTGTGTTCCTGGCGCTGGCCCTTCAGCCAGTGGCAGCCCTCGCCAAGGAATGGAAGCAGGTCGTGATCGCTACCGAAGGCGGGTACGCGCCGTGGAACCTCACCCGGCCAGATGGCACGCTTGACGGCTTCGAGGTCGAACTGGCCAAGCTGTTGTGCGGCCGCTTGAAGCTCGAATGCCGCCTGCAGGCGCAGGGCTGGAACGGCATGCTGGATGCGCTTCAGGCGGGAAAGTTCGACATGGTGATGGATGCGATATCCATCACCGAAGAGCGCAAGCGCGTCATCGCCTTCTCGCGCCCCTACGCCTCGACGCCCGCCACTTTCGCCGCCTTGAAGGGCGGCGCGCTGAGTCACTTGCCCGGCACCGGAACAAGGCTCCTGCTAAGCGGTGACGCGCAGCGCGATGCCGCCGCGATCGCATCGCTCAAGCTCGCGCTGAAAGGCAAGACGATCGGCATCCAGTCGTCGACGGTGTACGCCAAGTTCATCTACCAGAACTTCCAGGACACGTCGCGCATCAGCGAATACCGCATGGCCGCGGAGCACGACTTCGACTTGATGGCCGGCCGGATCGACGTGGTCTTCGACGACGCGACCTATTTCGCGTCGCTCGCGCCGGAGCCCGGACGAAGTGAGCCGATTCCCACCGGTCCGCAGCTCGCCGGGCCAGTCTGGGGTGCAGGCGAAGGATTCGGCTTTCGCAAGTCCGATCCCGAACTGAAGGCTTTGTTCGATCAGGCCATCGGCACCGCACTGGCCGACGGCAGCATCGCGCGGCTGAGCCTCAAGTGGCTCAAGATCGACGTCGCGCCGTGATGGAACGGATCACCGGCTTGATCGCGTTGCTCGGCTTCGGCCCCGAGGGCTGGGGCGGGCTGCTCCTGGGCGCCGCGCTCATGACATTGGCGGTCAGCGTGGCGGCGCTGCTGGTGGGCGCTCTGCTGGGCGCCGCCGCGGCGGCAGCGAAACTCTCCGGGTATCGCTGGCTGCGCGGGCTGGGCGGCGCCTACACGACGGTCTTTCGCGGGCTGCCCGAGTTGCTGGTCATCTACATGGTCTATTTCGGCGGCTCGGCGCTCGTCACGAGCGTGGCGGAATTCTTCCGCATCCCGGGCTACGCGGGCTTGCCGGTGTTCGCGGCCGGGGCGATCGCGGTCGGCGTGATCTCGGGCGCGTACCAGGCGGAGGTCTTTCGCAGCGCCTACCTCGCCATCGCGCCCGGCGAACTCGAAGCGGCGCGCTCGGTCGGAATGCCGTTGCTGATGCGGTGGCGCCGCATCGCGGTGCCGCAGGTGCTGGTGTTCGCGATGCCTGGCATCGGCAACGTGTGGCAGCTCACGCTGAAGGATTCGGCACTGATCTCCGTCACCGGCCTCGCCGAGATCATGCAGACAGCGCAGACCGGCGCCGGCTCCACGCGGCAATACCTCGTGTTCTATATGGCGGGCGCAGCCTTGTATCTGGCGCTCACGGCCCTGTCGGGCGGCGTCCTCGTCCGTGCGGAGCGACGCCTGGCGCGCAGGATTCCTTTGGCTGCCGGCGCGCACCCCGGCTCATCCATGGGCAGCAAGTCGTGATCGACGTCGCTTTCCTCGTCGACACGATGGCGCAACTGCTGGCGGCGTTGCCCACGACGATCGCGCTCATGGTGTCGTCCGTGGCCCTGGGCGGCGTGCTCGCCGCGGGCCTGACGACGATGCGCCTCAGCGGGCGCCCCATCTACGTCGGCATGGCCCGCGCCTACGTGTTCGTCTTCCGTGGATCCCCGCTGCTCATCCAGCTGTTCCTCATCTATTACGGACTGGCCCAGTTCGACGCCGTGCGGGCGAGCCCGTTCTGGCTGCTGATGCGCTACCCGTTCGGCTGCGCCACGCTGGCGCTCGCACTGTGCACGGCGGCCTACACCTCCGAGATCTTTCGTGGCGGCGTGCAGGCAGTGCCGCGGCGCGAAGTCGAAGCGGCGCGCGCCTGCGGCATGTCGGGCTGGCTGCTGCTGCGCCGCATCGTCGCGCCGCTGGCCTTGCGCCAGGCATTGCCCGCCTACTCGAACGAACTGATCCTGATGGTCAAGTCGACCACGCTGGCCGGCTTGGTGACGGTGTGGGAGGTGACCGGCGTGGCCCAGCGCATCATCGCCAGCACCTATCGCACGGGCGAAGTCTTCCTGTGCGCGGCAACCATCTACCTGGCGCTCAATTTTCTGATCGCCCGTGGCGCCGCGAGCCTGGAATACCGCCTGAGCGCACATCGCAGGCCGATGCTGCCGAACCTCAACCCCAACCCATCGCCTCGTCATGCCGAATGAAGCTTCTCCCGCCGTGGCGTTGCACGACATCCACAAGAGCTTCGGCGAATTGCAGGTCTTGCGCGGCGTGTCCCTGACCGCCGCGCAGGGCGACGTGATCTCCATCCTGGGCAGCAGCGGCTCCGGAAAGAGCACGCTCCTGCGTTGCATCAATCTGCTGGAATCCCCCGACGAAGGCGCGATCTCGATCGGCGGCGAAGCGATCGAGTTGCGCCGTCGGCGCGCCGGCGGCCTGGAGCCCGCACGTGTCGCCCAGGTCGATCGCTTGCGTTCGCAGGTGGCGATGGTGTTCCAGAGCTTCAACCTGTGGTCGCACCTGACGATCCTCGAGAACCTGATCGAGGCGCCGGTGCACGTGCAGAAGCGCCGTCGCTTGGAGTGCATCGACGAGGCCATGGGACTGCTCGAGAAGGTCGGCATCGCCGACAAGCATGCGCACTACCCGGCCCATTTGTCGGGTGGCCAGCAACAACGCGCGGCCATCGCACGTGCACTGGCGATGCGCCCCAAGCTGATGCTGTTCGACGAGCCGACATCGGCGCTGGACCCCGAGCGCGTCGGGGAAGTCTTGCGCGTGATGCGCGCGCTCGCGGAGGAAGGTCGCACGATGCTGGTCGTCACGCATGAAATGAGCTTTGCCAGACAGGTTTCGAACCGCGTGGTGTTCATGCACCAGGGACAGATCGAGGCCGATGGCAGTCCGGACGAATTGTTCGGCGGTGAGAAATCAGAGCGGTTCCGCCGCTTCACCGCAGAGGTGGCGCGATGAGCTCGGCGACCGTTCGCGACGCCGATGCCCATGCCGCCTCCGGTGTCGTGTGGCGGGATCGGCCGCTCCATTGGCGTGACGTGGCCGCGGTTGCCGCCGGCGCGCAACTGCGGGTCGCGGACTCGGCGCGACTGCGCATCGATACCGCACGAGCCATCGTCGACACGCTGATCGCGCGTGGCATTCCCGCCTATGGCGTCAATACCGGAGTCGGCGCGCTTTGCAACCAGGCGGTGGATCGCCCCGAACAACGCCGGCTCTCGCGCAACTTGCTGATGAGCCATGCCTGCGGCGTCGGGCGGCCCCTCGATACCGTGCAGGCACGCGCCATCATTGCAGCGCAGATCAACAACTACGCACATGGACGCTCGGGTGTGCGCTGGGTCGTCGTCGAACGCCTGTGCGAGCTTCTGCTCCGGGACTGCGTGCCCGAGGTCCCCTCGCGTGGATCGGTCGGATATCTCACCCATATGGCCCACATCGCGCTCGTCCTCGTGGGCGAGGGGCATGCGCGGCTCTCAGGGGTGCGCATGACCGGGGCCGAGGCTTCGATGCGCCTGGGTCTGCCGCCCCTGGTGCTGGAAGCCAAGGAAGGTCTGAGCCTCGTCAACGGCACTCCGTGCGTGACGGGCCTCGCCTGCCTGGCGCTGGCCCGCACCGAGCGACTGCTCGAGTGGGCCGACGTCGTCGCCGCGATGAGCTTCGAAAATCTGGGTGGCCAATCGGCGGCCTTTGCCAAGGAAGCGCTGATCATGCGCACGTCGCCGGGCTTGGCGCGGGTTGGCGAAAACTTTCGCGCGCTGCTGGCTGGCAGCGAGATGCTCGCCGCCAGCCAAGGCGCGCGCCTGCAGGATGCGCTCAGCTTGCGCGCGGTACCGCATGTGCACGGGGCGGCGCGCGATGTCTTCGCGCATGTGGCCGAAGTGGTCAACCGCGAACTCGATTCCGCGACCGACAATCCGCTGGTCGGCGGCACACCGGAAGCGCCCGAGGTCTTCTCCGGTGCGCATGCCGTGGGCGCGGCGATCGGTCTCGCGATGGACTCACTGTCCACCGCCGTCGCCGAGGTGGCAGCAATGGCCGAACGCCGCCTCGACCGCTTGCTCAACCCCATGGTCAGCGGCCTTCCGCCGTTCCTGTCGGCGGAGGGCGGGGTCTGCTCGGGATTCATGATCGCGCAGTACACCGCGGTCTCCCTGGTCGCCGAGAACCGCCGGCTCGCCGCCCCCTCCAGCCTGGACGGCGGCATCACGTCCGCATTGCAGGAAGACCATCTCAGCCACGCCACTCCGGCTGCCGCGGCCGCGCTCGCCATCATCGAGAACGCCGAACGCATCCTGGGCATCGAATTGCTGGCTGCGGCCCAGGCCTACGAACTACAGCCTGCTGCGCTTGCCAGGGCGCCCGGAACCGACGCGATCTACCGCCGCCTGCGCGAAGCAATCCCGACGTACAACGATGATCGTCCGCTCGCGGTCGACATGAATGCGGCGGGCCGATTCATCAGCAACGTCTCGCTCGAGTCTGTTGCGCTCCGGCCATCCGCGTGAGGGCGCGATTGAGTTGATTGACGATCAGAGTCCGCATGACAGGATCGGGGAGGGTCAACCGTAGCACGCGAAGGTTGACAGCGTCGACCTGGTCGAGCAACTCGATGTCGAGGTCACACCTCTGTCGAGATTGCACTCGGTGACCTCGATCGGACGCTTGCGATATTGCGTCTTGTGGGCATGGCCTGCGCCCGGGCCCGGCTCGGCCCGGCCCGGCCCGGTGCGCCCGTGCAGAGGTGGCGAAAGAGGCACGCCGCTGCTGCTTGCGCGGCCATTTCGATCGCCGGTCGCGGCTCGCCGTGGTGAAATCGAGAGCGCACTGCTGCTCGATGAACGGTTGGTTGAAGCGTTCGCAGTTGCAGTGGCGCCGGTGCTGCGCAAGCTGCATGGTGAACAAGTCAGGCTGGTGGTCGAACGGTGGGAGTCTTCGCCTTCCGGGTTGGAACTCGCGAGTTTGTTGGCCCGGGCGCGACATGACACGTCGGTCGTTCGCGCCAGAATTCGGGAAGGCAACTTTGCGCCGAATCGTCCGCCACTCGTCCTCGCGGCTGATCTCGCTTAGCGCATTGGCGTCGCGCGCCCGCGTTGGAGGGGCCTGGTCAGGAAGAGACGAACTGCTGCTCGAAGATTTAGTTCACGCCGTCTGTTCTTCCAGCCAGTGACTTCCGGGTCTGCAAGCTTCGCAACCGGACTCAACGACGATCTGGCACATTTCGCGGTTCTCAGGCGTGTCAGCCCGCCACGAAGAACATAAGGTCCAGCGCAATCGCCCCGGCAACCGCCGCCAGGCCGTAAGCCCTGATCTTGAGTCGCCGTGCCGAACAATTCAACCTCGAAGTCGCAGCCTGAATCGCTGCGATGGCTTGAAGAAGGCCTACGGACGTCGGGAGTCTTGCCGCGTCGGAGAGCCGAACCATCGCCGCGCGGAGAGTTCGACGTCGGTTCGAGCCGGTGCCTGGTCGGACGCCCAGGCGACGAAGCCGTCCGGGCGCACCAGCATCGCAGCCAATCCCAACCCGTCCCGCACGCTGCCCGACACGACCCGGATTCGATCGCTCCAGCCGTCGACGGCTTGTCCCATCGATTGGCCGCCGGTGAGATCGACCAGTACTCCCGAGCCGTCGCGAAGGTGCGCCGCGAGCCGGGTGCCGTCATCGAATTCGAGGTCGGGTGCGCTGAGGCCGACCAGTGGATGATCGCCGCCGAGGTTGTAGCGCAGCGACAAGCCCCAAAGCTGCCCGGCGAAATAGGTGGCACCGTCGCGTGTGCCCGCGAGATCGCGAACGATGCCTTCGATGGCTCTTGCGTGGGGCGTCGGCTTCATGATCACCGCTTGTGCGCGTGTCCAGTCGAGCACCCACTGGCCCACCGGATGGCGTTCGGCCTGGTAGGTGTCCAGAAGGCCGTCGGGTGCGTTGCCACGCACGGTGGCGGCCAGCTTCCAGCCGAGATTCATCGCGTCGCCCAGGCCGGCGTTCAGGCCCTGCCCCCCGAGCGCGGAATGGATGTGCGCCGCATCGCCAGCAAGCAGCACGCGCCCCCTGCGGTAGGCCGTCGCCAACATCGCGCGGTCGGTGAAACTCGTCGCGAGCCGCACCGACGACAGCGTGACATCCGTCTGCGACACTCTGCGGAGGACGGCCTGCAGGTGCTCCCGCGTGATCGCCTTGGAGCGGTCGAACGCTCCGCCGTCGAAGTCGGCGACGGAGATCTGGCCCGGCTGATTCATGTAGAAGCCGGCAGGCGTCGAGTTGCGACCCGGGCGCAGCTTTTCGGGGTCTGCAATGTCTACGACCGCGTAGTAAGCCGTGAACTCCGGCTCGGTACCCGGGAACTCGAATCCGGCCAGCTTGCGCACGACACTGCGACCACCGTCACAGCCGACCAGCCATTTCGCCTGGAACCTCGTGGCGCCCGCATGGATGGTCACGTCGTCGACACTTTCGTCGAGGCCGGTGACGGGATGCCCGCGTCGAATCTCGACCCCGAGGACAATGGCGCGTGCCGTGAGGACGGACTCGACCGATGCCATGTCGGCCGCGAAGTTGCTGGACGCAGGGTTGGGCAGGCGGTACTTCCATCCGCTCAGGTCGACCAGGGTCGGATCGATCGGAATGCCGGCGAAGTGACCGACTTGCGCCTTGCGGGCCGGGCCCGCCAACGCACCCTTTGAAGCATCGGCGCTCGCGTGACGCGAGGTATCAGCCGCTGTCAGCAGTTCGTCCAGCAATGCGCGACGGTAGAGCGCTTCGGAGGTCGACACGGATAGCCCGCGGATGCCGAGCGGTGGAAGCTTCAGCGGCGTCAGCGGACTCTCGGCCTGCTCGATGACAAGAACGTCGAGCTTGGCGAGCGCGAGTTCGCATGCGAGAAAGAGGCCGACCGGGCCGGCGCCAGCGATGATGACGTCGTGGAGACGGGGAGAAGAGGGGGTGTTCATGGATCGATCTCGAAAAGATGTGTCGTCAGCTCCAGTGAGAACACGACGGCGTCTGCCGTGCGCGATTCCTTCCGGAGTCGTGGCGCAACTGATCGAATCGAAGAGGACATGGAGCGTCCAGCTCCCTTCCAAGTCGCAGGCATCCCGTGCGATGCAGGCGCGTGCATGCGCGAGCCCACGCCGCGCGTGGTCTGTTCGAGGACTAGGGAAGCGAGCGCGGACCTGTACCGCTCGGGCGGCTCAACAGGTGACGCAGAACGTCACGCGTGGTCTCCGGCTTCGCCTGGAAGACAACGCGGTCGATGATTCGACAGTGCGAATGAAGCTGGATTCGCTGGACGTATAGGCCGCACCGATTGGTGGTGGGATGTAGGGAAATGGCCCCTGCAAGAGGTGCGGGACGACTATTTTTCAGTGTAGCAGCGTCTCAAGCCGGTGTCGTGGGACGCGAACCTCGGCAGCGGCTACAACGTGAACATGGGCATCCTGCTCGCGTTCATCTTTGTCTGGAACATGGTGGGTGCCAATGCTCGTCGCGCCGCTTCAGGCAGTCGAGGCGGAGCCGCATCGCTGCCCCCGCTCCACAGGCGTTCATTTCAGCAGACGTAACGAAGCGACGCCCAAGTTCATTGTTGCGGATCGTCGATCGAGATACCTTTGGCTCCGGAAAACCTGGACGCTGGAGACCTGATGCAGACCGAAGCCCCGCCTCGCGCATGGAACACGCGCCGCGCCGAAAAGGCCCAGCGCCTTGCGCGTGCGGCCGTGATCGCCGATGGGCGCGTCGTGCCGAGCTGCGATATCGTTGCGTTCCTGGAAGCGGTGATCGCGCCGCACGACCGGGTCGTGCTCGAGGGCAACAATCAGAAGCAGGCCGACTTCCTGTCGCGCTCGCTCGCGCAGGTCGACCCCGCCAAGGTCCACGGCCTGCACATGATCATCCCGAGCGTGAGTCGGGCCGAGCAGCTCGACTTGTTCGAGCGCGGCATCGCGCGCAAGCTCGATTTTTCGTATGCCGGCGCGCAGAGCCTGCGCATCTCCCAGTTCCTTGCTGACGGACTCCTCGAGATCGGTGCGATCCACACCTACATCGAGCTCTACGGGCGGCTCTATGTGGACCTGACGCCGAACGTCGTGCTGGTCGCGGGCTTCAAGGCCGACCGGGCCGGCAACCTCTACACCGGCGCGAGCACCGAGGACACACCGGCGCTCGTGGAAGCTGCGGCGTTCCGCGACGGCATCGTCATCGCGCAAGTCAATGAAATCGTCGACGATGTCGGCGACCTGCCGCGCGTGGACATCCCGGGCTCGTGGATCGACTTCGTCGTGCAGGCCGACAGGCCTTTCTTCATCGAGCCGCTCTTCACGCGCGACCCGCGCCTCGTGAAGCCGGTGCATGTCCTGATGGCGATGATGGCGATCCGCGGCATCTACGAGCGTCACCAGGTGCAGTCGCTCAACCATGGCATCGGCTTCAATACCGCGGCGATCGAGCTGATCCTGCCGACCTACGGCGAACAGCTCGGCCTCAAGGGCAAGATCTGCCGCCACTGGGCCCTGAATCCGCACCCGTCGCTGATTCCGGCCATCGAGAGCGGCTGGGTCGAGAGCGTGCACTCGTTCGGAGGCGAGTTGGGCATGGAGCGCTATGTCGCGGCGCGACCCGACGTGTTCTTCACGGGCTCCGACGGCTCGATGCGCTCGAACCGGATGCTGTGCCAGCTGGCCGGCCAGTATGCGGTGGACCTGTTCATCGGTTCGACGTTACAGGTCGACGGCGACGGCCACTCGTCGACCGTCACGCGTGGCCGGCTCTCCGGCTTCGGCGGTGCGCCCAACATGGGTCACCAGCCGGGTGGGCGCCGCCATTCGAGCGCGGCCTGGCTCAGCATGTTGCAGACCGATAGCCCGCTCGAGCGCGGACGCAAGCTGGTGGTGCAGATGGTGGAGACCTTCCAGGCGGGCGGCAAGCCGACCTTCGTCGAATCCCTCGACGCGGTACAGGTTGCCAGCGACTCGGGAATGGCGCTGGCGCCCGTGATGATCTACGGTGACGACGTCACGCACGTGTTGACGGAAGAAGGCATCGCGTACCTGTACAAGGCGCAGTCGCTTGCGCAGCGCCAGGCCATGATCGCCGCCGTGGCGGGCGTGACGCCGGTGGGGATGCGCGCAGACCCGACGACGACGCAGCGGCTTCGCAGCGACGGTTTGGTGGCTCTGCCCGAAGACCTCGGTGTGGATCGCAGGCAGGCGACACGCTCGCTGCTGGCGGCCAAGAGCATGGCGGATCTGGTCGAGTGGTCGGGCGGGTTGTACGAGCCTCCGGCGCGCTTCAGGAGCTGGTGATGAGCGCGATCGTCCACAACGCTCGTTCGATCGTCGATTCCGCCTGCCATGCAACATGGGCGCAGGAGCTTGGCGCGCACGTGGTCGCTTCGCTGATCGACGAGGCCTGCCTGTCACCGAAGCCCGGCCTCGTGGACAGCCGGGGCAACGGCTCGCACGCCGATCTCGACCTGGCGCTGATGCAGCGCTCCGCGCGTGCGCTGGAGCCGGCCTTCGCATCGATGGCCGCCGCCGGGGCCTTGGCAGGCGCGCCGACGGTCGCCTTGCGCGAGACCCTGGGACGCATCGGACGCGACGCCGAAGCCACGATGATGGCCACCACCCGCGGCGTGAACACCCATCGCGGGGCCATCTGGGCGCTCGGGTTGCTCGCGGCCGCCGCAGCGACCGGGCGCGGCAATGCGGACGCAGCGCGGACGGCAGCGATCGCCGGGGCCATCGCGAGGCACCCGGACCGGGGCGCCCCCGGGCGTACGGGTCACAAGGGCGAGCAGGCCTGTCGCCAGTTCAAGGTTGCGGGGGCCCGAGGACAGGCACAGGCCGGATTCCCGCACCTGATCGAGCTGGGGTTGCCCGAACTCAGGCGAAGCCGCGCACGTGGCGACGGCGAGGCGTCGGCACGCCTGAACGCATTGCTGGCGATCATGAGCTGCCTCGACGACACCTGCGTGCTGGCGCGCGGCGGCGTGGTGGCCTTGCGGCAGGTGCAGGACGGCGCGTCGGGTGTCCTGGCGGCCGGCGGGGCCGGCACCCTGGCCGGCCGGCGCGCGTTGCGCAGTTTCGGGCAACAGGCAGTGGCCGCAAACGTGTCGCCCGGTGGCTCCGCGGACCTGCTCGCTGCCACCCTGTTTCTCGACCGCATCGACCCTGCCGTCGACGCGCGACCCACGCACCAACCTTTGCGGAGGCTTCATGGAGAAGCATGAATATCGCTACCCTGCCGGCGCGCCGGCGACCGGCCGAGTCATCGTCGGCGTCGTCAGCTCAGGGGATCTGGAGGTGTTGCTCGAGCCGGCGCCCGCCGGCACGACCACCGTGCGCCTGACGACGTCGGTCGACGGCTACGGTCGCGTGTGGCAGGCACAGCTCGATCGCATCTTCCAGGGGTCGTCGGTCGGCCCGGCGGGCCCTGCGGTCGACCTCGAGATCAACGACTTCGGCGCCACGCCCGGCGTCGTCGGCATGCGCATTGCGCAAGCCTTCGGCTCGATCGGTGCGTCCCAGGGAGTCAGGCCATGAGCGGCGCTGCAGCGCTGTTGGCGCGCGACAGTTTTGTCGAGCTGGCCGCACGTGAGCGAGTCCGAGCCTTGATGGACGGCCGTGCGTTTCGCGAGCTCATCGACCCGTTCGAGCGCGTCACATCGCCCTGGCTGGCGCGTCAGGGCGTGGTCACGCAGGCGGATGACGGGGTCGTGGTCGCCAAGGGCGAGATCGCGGGCCAGCCAGCGGTGATCCTCGCGATCGAGGGGGCGTTCCAGGGTGGCAGCCTCGGCGAAGTGGGCGGCGCAAAGATCGCCGGCGCACTCGAACTCGCCGCGCAGGACAACCGGCGCGGCATTCCGACGCGAGCGGTGATCCTCTTCGAGACCGGCGGCGTGCGCCTGCAGGAGGCTAACCTCGGCCTGGCGGCGATCGCCGAGATCCATGCAGCGATCGTCGATCTCCGACGCTACCAGCCCGTGATCGGCGTCATCGCCGGCACGGTGGGGTGTTTCGGCGGCATGTCGATCGCCGCCGGCCTGTGCAGCTACCTGGTCGTGACGCGCGAGGCACGCCTCGGGCTGAATGGCCCCCAGGTGATCGAGCAGGAAGCGGGCATCGTCGAATACGATTCTCGCGATCGCCCCTTCGTCTGGAGTTTCACGGGCGGACGACAGCGCGCGGATACCGGGCTGGCCGATGTCTTCGTCGACGACGATGCGTCTCTCCTGCGGCAGGCCGTGATCGCGCTGTTCGAGCGTGGTCGGCCGGCGACCGAGCGCAGCGACGCCTGGCGCCACTACCTCGATCGCCTGTCTCGCTACGATCCGGCGCGCCAGGCGACGCCGGAGATCGTCCGACAACTGCTCGAACCGGGAGCGTCCTCGTGAACATCGAAACGACAAGTCGTGGCGCCACCTGGTTGGCGGCGTTGACCGACGGCGCCGCGCCACTGACCGGCTACCCGCCATCGGTGCAGGTGGTCGACGGAGCCCTCGCGGACCAGCGTTGTCGCTATGTCGCCGTGCTTCCGGACGCCGCCAATGCCTGGCCACGCGCCCGCACCGGCGAGATCGGCGTCATCGAGGGCTGGGAGCTGGCCCGGGCAGTGCACGAGGTGATCGACGCGGATCGCGCAGCACCGAAACGCGCGATCGTCGCCGTGGTCGATGTCACCAGCCAGGCTTACGGCCGGCGCGAGGAGGCGTTCGGCATCCATGAGGCCCTGGCCGGCGCTGCAGGCGCCTACGCACAGGCTCGCCTGGCCGGCCACCCGGTGATCGCGCTGATCGTGGGCAAGGCGATGTCGGGCGCGTACTTGGCGCATGGCTACCAGGCGAACCGGATCATCGCGCTCAACGATGCGGGGGTCATGGTCCACGCGATGGGCAAGGCGGCGGCGGCGCGGGTCACGATGCGCAGCGTCGAGGACTTGGAGCGGCTCGCGGCCGAGGTGCCACCGATGGCCTACGACATCTCCAGCTACGCCACGCTGGGCCTGCTGTGGCAACTGCTCGACGTGGATAGCGCGGATCGACCGTGCGCGGTGGACCTCGCCGATGCGCGTCACGCGCTGATCGTGGCCCTTGACGACATCCGCGCCGATCCGTCGCCGGATCTGCGCAGCCGGCTGGGCGGCCCGAATCGCGGCGCGTCGTCGTTGGTGCGCGAAAAGCTGCTCGCGCAGTGGTGAGCCGACATGGGCGCCGCCGCTGTTGCTGATGCTGCCGGTCATCGCCCACACGACCTGTTGTGGGTCGACGATGCGTCGGCGCTGATCCCGGTCGACGTGTTTCCCGAATGGGCCATGACGCCCTGGCTCTCGGTCGCCCCGGTCGTGGTACGCAGGGCCGGCGTGCTGCGCGGCGATCGCATCCCCGTGGGCCTGCGTGGCGCGATGCGCAGCGAACGATGTGCCGCGCACGTCGCGGCCAATCGGGTCACGCGCAGCGTCAGCCCCGAGGACATCGCGCGTCGCGTGTCGAACCGCGCGCAGGTCCGCGCCTCGACGCTGCCCTGCCTGTGCACGCTGGCGCGCATCGCCCCCGCGCTCGACGGGATGTCGCTGGGTTGGGGCGTCACCGGCGGTGTCGGTTTCACGTTGGCGAGCGGCTTCGACGTCCTGCGCCCTGACAGCGATCTCGATCTGCTCGTTCGGGCGCCGCGGCGCGGCGATATCGACGCGCTCCACGCGGTGGCGGCGCTCGTCGTCGACGCCGCGTCGGGCATCGACGTGCAAGTGGAGACACCCTGCGGCGCCTTCGCGCTGAAAGAGTGGCTGCGCACTGGTGGGCCGGTGCTCCTGAAGACCACGGACGGGCCAGTGTTCTGCGACGATCCCTGGCACCCGGACGCCCTCGACATCGCCCGCGCGACGGCCGGCGCAGGCGCGTGAGCGTCCTCTTCACGTATCCTGGCCAGGGCGCGCAGCGCGGAGGCATGCTGCATGGGTTGCCGTCGGATCCCGTCGTCAGCCAGACGCTCACCGAAGCCAGCGACACGCTGGGCCGTGACGTCCTGGCGCTCGACACCGAGGCGGCACTCCGCTCGTCCGTCGCCGTGCAGGTGGGCTTGCTCGTCGCCGGCGTGGCGATGAGCCGCCACCTGATCGATGTCGCGGGGCCGCCCGACGGCGTGGCCGGCCTGTCCGTCGGCGCCTATCCCGCAGCCGTTGTCGCCGGTGCGCTGTCCTTTGCCGATGCACTGCGCCTGGTCGAGCGGCGCGCGCGATTGATGGAGGCGGCGTTCCCGAGTGGCTATGGCATGACCGCGATCCTGGGCCTCGACGTCTCCGTGCTGGCACCGCTCGTGGCGCAAGTGCATGCGCCGGAGTCGCCGGTCTACCTGGCGAACATCAACGCGCCGGCCCAGCTCGTGATCGCCGGTGCCTCAGTGGCGATGGCGCGCGTCGGCGTGCTGGCCCAAGGGCAGGGCGCGCACGGCCTCAAGCCCGTCGCGATCAGCGTGCCGTCGCACTGCGCCTTGCTCGAGGCGCCGGCAGCCGTGCTGGCACGCGACGTCGCGGCGGTGCCAATGGCGGCGCCTCGGCTGCAGTTCTTCAGCGCCAGCCTCGGTCGCGAGCTGCGTGACGCGGCTCGCGTTGCCGACGACCTCGCCGGCAACATGGCGCGCCAGGTACGGTGGCACGACACCACGACGCTGGCGCACGAGCGTGGCGTGCGCCTCAGCATCGAGATGCCCCCCGGCCAGGTGCTGACCCGGCTCGGGGCGGCGGCATTTTCGGATGCGCTATTCGTCGCGGCGTCCGACACGCGCGTCGACACGCTGGCGGTGCTGATGGAGCGCGAACGGCGGCGCGAGACCTGAGCAGCGGGCCGCGCTCCGGCAGTTCACGTCATGAGCGCCCGGGTTGCGAAGAACAGCACCGACGGCCCCAGCAGGCAGCCCAGACCGGTGTGGAACGTGGCGACGAGCGCACCGTAGGGCACGAGCTTGCGGTCGGTCGCCGCGAGGCCGGCCGAGACGCCGCTGACAGTGCCCGCCAGGCCGCCGAAGACCATCGCCGAGCGCGGCGTCCTCAGCCGGAGGAACTTTGCCGCGATGGGCGTACCTATCATGACGATGATCGCCTTGATCAGGCCCGTCGCGATGCTCAGCGCCATCACGTCCGAGCTTGCGCCAATCGCGGCACCGGTGACCGGGCCGACGATGTAGGTAATGGCGCCGGCACCGATGGTCGTCATGCTCACCGGGTCCGAATAGCCCATGCTCCAGGCCACCGAGGCGCCGACCACGAAGGGTAGGAACGTCCCCAGGAGCAGGGCGCACACGCCGACCAATCCGGCCTTGCGCGCTTCTGTCGCCTGGACTTCGAAGGCGGTGGCCACGATCGCGAAGTCGCGCAGCATCGCGCCACCCATCAGGCCGATGCCGCCGAACAGCGACAGATCGGCCAGGCCCTTGTGTCCGCCTGTCGCGAGGCCGCCCCAATAGGCCAGCGCGAGGCCGATGACGATCGCGATCGCCGAACCGTGAACGCGCCCCATCGTCAGGCGCTTCGATACCTGCATCGACAACAGCATCACGACACCCACGACGGCAAACGCCGTGACGAGGCCGTTCTGAGCGGCCGCCTTCTGGAGAAGTTCGAACATGGGGGTCACTCCGCTTCGGTCAGCAGGACGTTGTCGTGGCGCGCCGGCGTCGTCTCGGCGACGACCGGCCCGCGCTCGGTGCGATTGATGAGCGCGATGGCGCAGGCGCAGACGAGCACGGCACCGAATGCCGACAGCAGCGCGACCGGGCCACCGCGCAGCGCCGCGACCACGTCCTGCTGGGCTGCCATCGCCACCACCACCGGGATGTACATCGCTCCCCAGTATTCGACGCCCAGCTCGGTGAGCTTGGGCAAGAAATTCCGCTTGGCCATGTAGAGGCGCGCGAAGATCAGCAGCAGCATCGCGATGCCCACCCCGCCGACATTGGTCTTGACACCCAGCGCATGGCCGAGCAGATCGCCGAGGAAGATCCCCAGCAGGTGGCATGCTGCAAGCAATGCAGTTCCGTAGACGATCATTCGAGTCTCCTGTGTCTAGGCCGGTGTGCGGCATCTTGATCTCGGCCCGAGCGCACGGCGCGTTCGAAGTCCTTGAGAATGAAGATATCCGTCAGCCTGGAGGCGATCAATGAAGGGTCGACGCGAACGCTTACGCTCGCTGCAACGATCGGGGGTTTACCCGGGCTCCGAGGGCCCCGATGGAATCAGGTCCGCGGCGTGCGATGCGCCATGCGGCACACCGATGCCAGCGCGAGGAGGTTGGGGTCGCGTTCGCGCGTACGCATGAAACTCAGCCCGATGGTCTGGCGCATCAGGTAGCACGGCTTCAGCGGGATCAATTGCACCTTGTCCTTGAAGACGTCGCGCACTCGGCCCGGCAACAGTGTGTAGCCCACGCCACCGCTGACCAGGTTCATCAGCGAAAAGATGTCGTTCACCTTCATCACGACGTTGGGTTCGAACTGCGCGACGCGAAACGCCTCGACGAAGCCGTTGAAGGTCACAAACCCGTCGCCCAGGCTGACGAAGCGGTCCTGCGCGCAGTCACGCAGGTCGATTGCATCGACGTCGGCGTATGGCGACCCGACCGGTGCTGCGAAGAAGATGTCGTCTTCGAAGAGGGGGATGCTCTCGATGTCGGGCTCCTCGCTCGTGATGGCGGCCAGCACCGCGTCGATCTCGCCTTTCTTGAGCTTGAAAACAAGGTTGGCGTTCGAACCCAGGATCAGTTCGGCTTGCAGGTCGGGCTTGCGCACCTTGAGGTCGATGATCACGCGCGGCACCGTGGCGACCGTCAGGGAGTACAGCGAGCCGATGCGGATCAGGTCTGCGGAATAGCCGCCGGCGGCGCGCGTGGCCTGAATGCCGTCGTCCATCAGCTTGAGCACGTCGCGGCCGAACTCCGCCAGAACCTCCGCCGCGTCCGTAGGAATGAGATTGCGACCTTCGTGGCGGAACAACTGGCAGCGAACCCCTTCCTGCAGCGAATGAAGGGCGCGGTGCACGCTGACCGTGCTGACATCGAGCAGCTCGGCCGCGCGGGCAAGGTTCCCGGCCTTCAGGTAGGCCAGGAGTACTTCGAGCTTGCGGAAGGTGATCTCCTCGCTGATTCGATCTTGCATGGGATCAGATCTCCAGGGGACGGCGCGTTGGCAAGGCTCGCTGTCAAGAAAATTCGTGGACGTCGCCGGCCTCTGCCAGCGACATGGTCGCCCACCTCAGCCGGTCCGTTGCGATTCGTCGACCCGGCCGGGACTCTGATTCGGCCAGCGCGACGCAGGCAGTTGGATCATTGATCGTCGCGACGAAGCTTACGGTGACCAGGCGTCCAGGGGACGAGCTGGAAATCTACCACGTCGTATCTCGCAAATTCCTGCAAAGCCCTGTCATGCCGGAGTTAACCCTCGATCATTTCATCTGGAGTAAATATCGCACAGGCTCGCTAATGGACGCTTCTCGCTTCAGTCGTTAAGGTAATTAAATGGACGCGTGCCGTCGATACAGGTAGTGCCGGGCCGTTCTTTGTTATCAAAACGAAATGGCGAAACGCCAAGGAGACATTCAGTGAAGCTCAGCAGAAATCGGCTTGCCGCAGGTGAATTTCCAGCGGGCCTGGCCTGCATCGCGGTTGCAGCCATGATGGTTGTGACGTCCGCGCAAGCGCAGAACACCGCCCCCTCGGCTTCGGACTCGGATCGCCGAGATCAGCAGATCTCGGATCTGCAGCGCCAGATCGACGAATTGAAGGCACTCCTGAAGCAAGGCGCGCAGGGTACCGTTGAATCCCGAACGACGTCGACCCCAAGCGCTTCGAATGCTCCTGCCAATATGGCGCCTTCGCCGGACCGTGTGCGCCTGAGCGAAACGCCTTCCGGCTATCGCTTTATCAATACGGAGACCACCAATATTGGTATCTACGGCCTCCTCGATCTGACCATTGGATCCTCGTCAACCGGAGGCCCCAATGCCAATCCCAACGCAGCCACTGGAGGCGTGACAAACAAGCGCTGGACCGGACTCGACGTTTCCTGGATGAACGGCAATCGCTGGGGAATTCAAGGCAGTCACGTGCTTGACAAGGAAACCGCGACGAACCTGGTGATCAAGCTCGAGAGCGAATTCGAGCTTCCGACGGGCAATTTCGACGGAGGGTATACCGCTCCTGTCCTGTTCAATCGCGATGCGTGGATCGGGCTCCAGAGCCCGACTCTCGGGCTGTTGACCTTCGGGAGGCAGGATTCACTCGGTCGGGATGTGAACATGATCTGGGCGAACCCCTTCAGTACCGACAAGAACGGCTATTCTGAAGGCGGTTGGATGAACAACCAGGTGATGTATCAGCTCATGGAGTATTCGGGTTCTCCGACCGGCAATCGCTGGGACAGCTCCGTCGTTTGGAAAAAGGTTTCCGGCAATTGGATGGCGTCGCTGGGATACCAGTTTGCCGGCCTGCAGAATACGCAGCCAAGCAATGGCGGAACCGACGTCGTCGACACTGGCAAGGGGCTCAAGGGAACTCAACAGGCCGTGGGGATTGGCTACAACTCCACGGATAATATTTGGCATGCCAGTGCCTCCGCCACGCACGCGAACTATGACGGGTATGGCAAAAAGGTGTTCAGCCTTGGCGGGAACTTCCGCCCGATCCATGAGTTGCGCTTGAATGGTGGCGTCTATCGCGCCGACATCGGTCAGCCGATCGCCGTGGGCAATCGCAAGGATCTTGCCTGGACGCTTTCTGCCCAAATCTATCCAGCAGGGAAATTTGACTATGCCTTGGCCTACTATCACATTTCGGCGACCAATGCCGGGAATGCGGGAGGCAACACGCTTCAACCATTTGATCTGACCGCCAATATCGCTTCCGCAGCCAGCGGGAAGTGGGATACCTTCTACGGTGCGGCGTTCTATAGATGGGATTCTCAAACGGATTTCTATCTCGCGTGGGACACTTCACGGGTCTCCGGGGGATACAACTCCGGCTATTTCAATGGAAATCGAAATATCAACCAGGTCGGACTTGGCGCAAGGTATTTTTTCTGATTCAGGCCTGGGTGACATCAATTGAATCGGATTGGCCCGAGTTGGTTCGGGAATAACAATCCTGGCCGATGGAACGGTTGGCCCTGTCGCGCATCACCGGAGACTTCACCATGAAATCCTTCCTGCAAGACCTCCGTATCGGTGCTCGACTAGCTCTGAGTTTTGGGGGCGTCATCGTTCTCCTGTTGGCCTTGGCAGGCTTCACGATGCTGGAGATGTCCAAGGTGCGCGGCATTGCCACGGAGGTCAGCCAAGCCCAGGCCGAGCGCATGGCGCTCGCACAGGAATGGCGTCAAAACATCGCCGTCAATGCGCAGCGAGCGCTGTCGATCGGACTGAGCTCGGATCGCTCATTGGCGTCGCACTTCGAGGCCGACATGAAACGCACGACGGCGCGCACGTCGGAGGTGCAGAAGCGTTTCAGCGAGTTGGAGATGACGCCGGACGGCCAGGCCGTCCAGGACAAGCTGGGCGCAATGCGCAAGCGCTACCTCTCCGGTCGCGACACGATGATGAAGGCCCTGAGCGACGGAGACGAGGACGGCGCGAAAAAGCTGGCCGCGGCGTTCGAGCCGATCGTCGTCGAATACGTCGCGGTCGCAACGGAGTTGGTGGACTTCGAGGCCGCGCGCAACCAGTCGCTGAGTGCGGAGGTGACCGGCGCCATGGATTTCATGCGAATGGCCACGTGGGCGACCACCGCCGCGTGCGCGCTCGTGGCCAGCTTGCTGGGGTGGCTCCTGAACCGCAGCATCGTGCGTCCGGTCGCAGCGGCGCAGCGCGCCGCGGACCGCATCGCAGGAGGTGACCTCAGCATCGACATCGAGCAGGTCGGGCGCGATGAAGTTGGTCGCCTGATGCAGTCGGTCGCGAAGATGCAGGACGCCCTGCGCGTGCTCGTTGGCGGCATTCGTCTGTCGGTCGATAGCATCGGCGTGGCGAGCTCCGAGGTCGCTGTGGGCAATCTGGACCTGAGCGCACGCACCGAGCAGGCCGCGGCGAACTTGCAGCAAACGGCGAGTTCCGTCGAGCAGATTGCTGGAACGGTGCGTCAGAGCGCAGACTCGGCCAAGCAAGCCGACCGCCTTGCGCAACAGGCCTCCGGTGTTGCCGCGAAGGGCGGCGAGGCCGTTATAGAGGTGGTGCGCACAATGGAAGGGATTCAGGCGAGCTCGAAAAAGATCGCGGACATCATCGGCACCATCGACGGCATCGCGTTCCAGACCAACATTCTGGCGCTCAACGCAGCGGTAGAGGCCGCTCGCGCCGGCGAGCAGGGTCGTGGATTCGCTGTCGTTGCCGCCGAAGTACGAGGCCTGGCGCAGCGTAGCGCCAGTGCAGCCAAGGAAATCAAGACCCTGATCGGTGACAGCGTCGAGCGAGTCGAGACCGGTTCCAAACAAGCGCAGCAGGCCGGATTCACGCTGAACGAAGTCGTCTCCAGCGTGAGGCACGTGTCCGACATCGTGGGGGAAATCTCCACGGCGACCGCGGAGCAATCCCAGGGTATCCGCGAAATCAACCAGGCGGTCTCGAACCTGGATCAGGCGACGCAGCAAAATGCCGCCCTCGTCGAGGAATCGGCAGCCGCCGCTGCAAGCCTCAAGGAACAGGCAAAGACCCTCGGGCATCTCGTGCAACAGTTCCGCCTCGCGATCTGAAGTGTTGGCGCTGACACCGAAGTGAGTCACTGTTTGCGGCCATGCCGTCGGTCATTGCGCCATGCGGTTCGACTCCAGGGTGACATGCCAATTGAGCGCGCCGCGTGCTTTCGTGGCGCCGTTGCGCATCTGAGCGGCGGCTCACCATGGCGTCAGCGCTACCAGGGAACGATCAATCACTGGCAAAGCGCTGAAAACGGCGAGAAGGCACTTGAATGCGTATTCTGATTGCGGAGGACGATCAGGTTCTCGCCGACGGGTTGCAGCGTTCGCTCCGCGGCTCCGGCTATGCCGTCGACCAGGTCTCGAGCGGCACCAAAGCCGATGTGGCGCTCGCGTCGCACGAGTTCGACCTGCTGATTCTCGACCTGGACCTGCCGCGACTGCACGGCCATGAGGTGCTACGCAAGCTGCGTGCCCGCGGATCAACGCTGCCGGTGATGATCCTCACAGCGACAGACAGCGTCGACCAGCGGGTAAAGAGCCTCGACCTCGGCGCCGACGACTTCATGGCCAAGCCCTTTTCTCTGCCTGAGCTTGAAGCACGCTTGCGTGCCCTCATGCGCCGAGGGCTGGGCACCGCATCGAACACGATCAAGCACGGTCCGCTGACGCTCGACGTCACAGGTCGCATCGCCTACCTCAATGACCAGATGATCGAGCTGTCGGCGCGCGAGATCGGCGTGCTCGAGGTGCTGCTGCAGCGTGCCGGACGGCTTGTGAGCAAAGACCAGCTCGTCAACCGCCTGTGCGAATGGGGCGCGGAAGTGAGCAACAACGCGATCGAGGTATACATCCATCGGCTGCGCAAGAAGATCGAGCAGCACCCGATCCGCATTGCGACGGTGCGCGGACTTGGTTACTCCCTCGAGAAGATCGCCAGCTGACGGGGGTGCGAAAAAATCAGGCAGGTTGCGTGAAGTACAGCATCACGTTGGCCTGATGTATGGAGACCGCGGCGGCGAAGTCGAAATGCGAGCCCGCTGAGTCGCCGTGTTTGTGAAGACGTGCGGCGCATTGGCCGGGATGTCGACTCTCATGCCGGTCCGTCCCACCTGACTAGAGCCACCGCGCTGCCGCGTCCGCCGTATCTTGCTGTGTCGTGTTGAAGGCGATGGCTGCGGCAGGCGCGGCCTGGTGGACGGCATTTACCAGCCGCTCGAAGAGCGGCAGACTCTTCGGCGGGATGCGGATGCCGCCACCGATGACGACGGCATCGTAGACCGTGGCGGTGAGGTGCTTGGGCTGTCCGACCTCTCATCTGCGTGACAGCCCTGATGGGAATCGTGTCGATCACAATGTCGTACGACGTGCCCACCATCGCCGCCCCGAGATTGCGCCTTCAAGAAGGGACTTGCCTGGGCGAGTTCGGCTCAGGCGGGCATGTCAAGAGCGCGACGGAGGGCGGGTGGGGGCGGTAGCAATGAGTGCTGGCACCGCACGAGAACCAACTGCTTTGGACCCTCCATAGGTGTGAGCCTACATCCACACCCGGTAGGCCCAGAAGCTTTCCTCCTCGCGGATTCGTCGGCGCAGCTCCGCGGGCGAGAAGCCGGTCATGCGGCGCGTCGTGCGGGTGAGGTGAGATTGATCCGCATAGCCGCAGTCGGCCGCGACGTCGGCCCAGCTCAGGCGACCGGCGTCGTCGGCGGCGATTGCGTCGAAGAACGCACGCTCCAGACGGCTGATGCCTTGGAGCTCGCGCATCGGCTGGCCAGCCCACAGTTTCACGCGGCGTTCGAGCTGGCGCAGGCTGGATCCTACCGAAGTCTGCGCGGCTCGCATCGCCAGGCCATGCGCCCAGTCGTGGTAGCGGTGGCCCGCAAGCGCGTGCTTGGGCCGCACGGCGTCCCAGCGCGGCTCAAGGAAGTCTTGCAGGCGTCCCACGCGCGTGGCGTCGTCGGCTTCCGCGGCGATGGTTTCGCACATCGCCTGCCATTCGGGTGGCAGCACCTCGCGCGCGTCGACGAGCCGGTTGAGGAATTCAGCCGGGTCGAGGCCGGTGAGCAGGCGCAGCGCGTCGGGCATCAGCAGCAGCATCATGCCGTGCCCGGGACCCGTGTTCCAGCTCACGGAGGGGCCGTTGAAAGGGCCGGCGAGGACGATGCGGCCCTCGATGGGCAGGCGCGGGTCCTCCAGGCGCGCCGGGCGTTCGGGGAAAGGGCCGAGCACGCGCTCGCTGGAGCCGCCCAACCACCAACTGATCGAGCACAGTGGCGTAGCGGGGAAGTAGTTGAAGCGCTGCTCAGGGGACAGCGCGACGCCGCGGGTATCGCGCGTCATTGCACCGCGCACGCAGGCCGACAGCGACAGGCGTGGCGTCCACAGACGGTTGAGCGCGGCCGAGACCGGCGCGGTCGGTTCGATGACGATGCTCATCAGCGCCAGTTTAGACGCGTACGCATGGCCAGTGGTAGTTGACCCCGCCGTGTCGACTTCGTTCAAGCCCGCGCGGGCGCAAGGTTGCACGATGGCCACCATGAACACACGAACCGCCGCTCCTCAGGGTGTGCCGCCGCAGGCCACGCCACCGCACGCGCCCCCGCCAGCCTTGCCCGACCCACCGCTGCCCGGTCCGGCCGACCGCCTCTGGGGCTTCCCGCTGCTGGGCGCGATGAAACGCGACTACCTCGGCTTCACGATTGGCCTGCAGCGAGAGTACGGGGACCTGGTCACGATGCGCATTGGCTTCGACCGCACCGTCGACGTCTTCGCACCGGACGCGGTGCGCGAGGTTCTGGTCGACAACGCCGCGAAGCTCGTGCGTTGGGAACGAGGCGTTGAAGTGTTCGAGGGCTTGCTGGGGCGCGGCGTGCTGGTCACCGAGGGCGCGGTCTGGCAGCGCCAGCGACGCATGCTGCAGCCGGCATTCACGCCCCGACGCGTCGCAGCGCAGGCCGGCCTGATGGTAGAGGCGATCGCGGCGACCTTCGAGCGCGAGCTGCCCGCCGCGCCGGCCGGCGGCGTCTGCGAGATCGCCACGGATACCCTGTTCGCCAGCCTCGCGATGAACGTGATCCTGCGCACGATGTTCAGCAGCAGCGAGGCGCAGGACACACGCGGCGCTGCCGCCGCAACGCAGGTGCTGTCGCAGGTCGCGCTGCGCGAGATGTTCTGGCCGGTCACGTTGCCTGACTGGTTGCCGCTCCCGGGCAAGCGCGCCAAGCGCGGGGCGCTGCGCGAACTGCGCGCGCTCGTGCGTGGCCACATCACGCGCCGTCGCGCCGCGATCGCCGCCGGCGCGACGGTGCCGCGCGACGACCTGCTCGCCACGCTGATCGACCTGCGCGATACCGACGGCCCCGAGGCCACCGGCAAGGGCCTGTCGGATCAGGAGATCTTCGACCAGTGCGTCAACGCCTTCCAGGCCGGGCACGAGACTGCCGCCACCGCACTGCTCTGGTGGAGCCGTCTGATGGCCGAGCACCCGCAGGCGGCCGCGCAGGCGCGCGCGGAGGTCGATGCCGTCCTCGGCGGACGCGATCCGACGGCGGCGGATCTGCCCGCTCTACCGTGGCTGACGGCGACGCTGAAGGAGTCTATGCGCCTGTACCCGCCGATCGCGGGACTGATGACGCGCCGCGCGACCGCCGATCTGGTCGTCCAAGGCCGGACGATCCGGCGCGGCACGCTGTTGCGGATCACACCGTGGGTGCTGCAGCGCGACCCGCGCAACTTCCCCGAGCCGGACGTCTTCCGCCCCGAGCGCTTCCTGCCGGACGCACCGGCGCCGCAGCGCGGCGCGTCGATTGCCTTCGGCGCCGGGCCGCGGGTGTGCATTGGCCAGCACTTCGCTCTGCTAGAGATGACTCTGGCCGCGGCGATGCTGCTGCAGCGTTGGACGCTGGCGCTGCCGCCGGGGGCAGGACCAGTTGAGTTGGATATGAACGTCACTCTGCGACCCAAGGGAGGTGTGCGGCTGCGCCTCCAGGCGCGCGAGTGCATGGCTGCGGCCCTCCCGGTGCCCGCCCCTGAGCGGCACGCAGCGGCAAGCACGCGCCCATACGCACTGCCTGCACCTTCGGCGCACCCATAGGGCGATGAACTGAACCGCACATTGAGGTTGCGCTGGGAATGAAGGTAGCGAGGCTGGTTAAGGAATTCGCGCAGGCTCACCGAAAGGACACGAAAATTCCGGCAAATGGGGTGCGGCGCAATTCGGACGCGGGCGGTTGCTCCCTGCTCGAGCTGCGACCCCTGGATGATGGCGTCCAGGTCGATGGCCTTGCCGCCGTCGCGAAAGGTGTAGCGCCCGTTCAGTTGGATGTGCCACCAAGCGGGGCATGTCGCTGCGTGAGTCCGTTGTGCAAGTGCGTGGCGCAGCGAGTCACTCCAGGGCTGGATGTGATGCAGCGCCGCCTCCAGGCTCTATCAAGGGAAGACGTCTTGATCTACCGTGCTCGCACCACTGCTACGCCCCTCCCCAGCATCCGGTACCTAAACACATGACCAAAGCGCGCGCCGTGCCCATGCCTAGCAACAGCGTGCTTGCGCCGCTTTACGCGGGAGCGGACCTTTTGGACGCCTTTGCAATTCGACTGCCGGAGGGGGCCAGCGATGATCTAGAGGTGCTGGCACGCGCCGGGTTCGAGCGGCCGGCCGGGTGGATTCGCGCGCTCACGCGTATTCGCGATGTGGTGATGGCGACGGTCGGTGTCAAATCGTCGCGTGCCATCGGTCTTGCCGCAGCGGCGCGTGGGCCGGTTATCGGCTACTTCCCGCTGCTGTCAAAGAGCGCGACGGAGTTGGTCGTGGGCGAGGATGACCGGCATCTCGACTTCCGCGTCACCATCCAACTTCGTGCCGATGCAGCAAATGGGCGCGAGCTGGTCGTGGGTACGGTGGTGCATTGCCATAGCCGACTGGGGCGTATCTATCTTGCGACGATAGCACCGTTTCATCGCGCGATTGCGCGGGCGAATTTAGAACAGGCCGCAAGAGCAATGAAGATTTAAGCAGATATGTCTAGCGCCCGGAGCCGGTATATCTTCCGAATTTTCATTGCGGCGCAATTCCGACAAAGCTGCGTCAAAGCGATTCGCCATATTTCGGCGCTGTAGAACGGCGACGTCGACCGCGACTTCGCCGCAATGATGATCCCGCATCACCAGGGCGCTATCGACATGGCGCTCGCTGAGCTACGCCACGGCAACAACGAGCAACTCAGGCGCATCGCTCAAGAAATCATCGTCGAGCAGCAGCAGGAGATCAACGCAATGCATTTGGCTGTTGGTCAGCCGTTGCTGCCTGCCGCACCGGCGCCGACACAGGTCAAGCTCCTCATTTCCCTCGCCTCTGCGACCAACGCAGGCGCCGCTACTTCACCTGTACACGTCCATCCGACTCACTGAGACGACACCTTCATGACTTCGAACATCTTTGCGCGTTCTTCGTTCCCCCTGGCGCTCAAGATTGCAGTCGCCGCTGGCCCAACCCGCGTCTGATCAATGACGTGAATCCGGAGCCCGTCCATGGCGTGCCTCAAATACTCGATTGCGGCGCCCCATGCGCCGACGCGGGTGCGAAACTGTTCCATTCGATGCGGTTGCGTCCGTTGCGCTTGGCGCGATATAGCGCCTCGTCAGCTGACGCGATCAAGGCATCCACGTCGACCGGGCCTGTTCCGTTCGTCCCGGCCACGCCGAAGGAGCACGTCACGGTGCCGATACTCGTCGGCGCTGCCGCGATCGACAGATGAATCTCTGCGAGGCGCGCGCGGTGTTCCACCTGCGAGATGTCCAGGCCAGGCATGACCACGACGAATTCCTCTCCTCCGTAGCGCCCGATCGCGTCATAGGGACGTATCGACGCGGAAAGGCGCGCGGCGAACTCGCGCAGCACGGCGTCGCCTGCGGGGTGTCCGTGCGTGTCGTTGACCTGCTTGAAATGATCGATGTCCGCCAGGGCGACCGCAAAAGGCAGGTGTTCCCGGGAACATCTGTTCGCTTCGCGCGCCAGGATCTCCATCAGCGCCCGGCGGTTCCAGACATGAGTCAGGCCATCCTTCGTGGCTTGCTCACGCAGCAACTCTCGTGACTCCTCGAGCTCGCGCGTGCGCTCTCGCACCAGCGTCTCCAGGTGCTGCGCCCGCAGCGTCACGACCTGCATGCGCCAGCGGTACAAGGCATAGGTCATCGCCAATGCTGCTGCAACCATGGTGGCGATCGCCAGGCGTGACTGCCACCACGGCGGGTCGATCTCGAAATCAAAGCCCGCACCAGGTGATGGCGCTCCGAGCTCCCGATCGATCGCACGTGCCTCGAATCGGTATCGACCGGCCGGCAATCCGGTGAACCGAACCTCGGGGTGCTCGGTCGGCTTCCAGCGCTCGTCGAAACCCAGCAGCCGGTATTCCATTGCGAGTGCGCCGCGATCCCGGAAGACGGGCATCGCAAGATCGACTTCAAGCTGATCCGGCGACCACGGCAGCTGGATCGCCCGGCCAAGGATCTGGTTGCGACCGCCCCAGGCAACGGCGCGGACCGTCGCGTGGCCCCCCAGCGGTTCGAACAAGTTGCCTGGTGCCAGGATGTGTGAAGCGCCACGACTCGTTCCGATCCACATCGACCCGTCACGATCCTCGAAGAGTGCTCCGCCGGAGGTATCGTTCCACACCAGGCCGCGGCTGTCATCGAGCAGCCGCCAGTGCTGGCGATTCCAGACGGCGACACCCGCGTCCGTGTTGAGCCAGAGCCAGCCGCGGCTGTCCTCCTGCATGGCCAGGATGTTGCGCCCACGCAGTTCCGGCGGCGTCACGTCGCGCCCACGCAATGCCGCGCCTGCAAGCGCCAGGATCTGGACGCCGTCGGTGCCGTTCGATGTCGCCAGGGTTCCATCGCGCAGGCACGCCAGTACGGCGACGGCCCTGGTGGAGCGAAAAAGGTGCTCCCATCGACCGCTCGCGAACCGGCTGATGCCCTTGTCCCCGGCGAACCACATGGCGCCGTCGCGATCCTCGCAACGCCCATAGAACGCCTCGCCGTCGTTCTGCCGGCCCCTCTCGAGCAGAACCGGGCTCTCGTCGGAGGCATCCGGCAGCCGATGATGCATGCCCGTATCGGCATTGATCCAGACGTCGCCGGCGCGCTGCACGAAGAGGTCAAAGACGCTTTTCGCCCCGGGCAGCCCAATCCGCGTGCTGCGCCCGCCCCCATCGCCTGCGGGCAGGAGGCGCAACAACTGGCCGTGCGCCGTTCCGACCCAGAGCGCACCCTGCGCATCGCTGGCCAGTGCCTGCGTCTCCTGCCTGGCCGTGTCCGCAAGCGGCCGGAACCGGGCTGCGCCGACATCGAGCGACGCGACCCCCGCCCCCGTTGCGGCGTACAGCAGCTCATGTCCCCGCGGCCCGGCGCGAGCGAATCGCCAGACAGCCGTATGCGGCAAGCCGCTGGCCACCGACCAGTTCTCCCATTGGCCATAGCCACGCCACTGCAGCACACCGGCCCCCATCATCCCGAGCCATATCCCGCCCTCGCGGTCGCGCAGAAGCGCCTGCAGCCGTCCTCCGGCGGGCAGCCCCGCACTCATTCCGAAGCGATCCCAGGTCCGCCCGTTCCAGCGCGCCACCGCATCGCGCGCCGCCCCGAGGATGCGATGCTGCGCGTCCTCGACGAGCGGATAAGTACCGTTCGGATCGGCCGGATCACGGGCGTCGGAGCGATCCGCGAAGGCCGTGGCGCCCGGCACGAGCTGCAGCACATGCGACACGCCACGTGCCCACAGCGAACCGTCGCTGCTCCGGAGCAGCCAGTGCCAGGTGTCCCGTGGAACGCCGCGATCCGTGCTCCAGGACTCGAGCCTGCCGGCGTGCAGTCGGCAGATCCTCTGCCCGCAACCCAACCAGGCATCGCTGCTGCCGTCGGCAATGACGCTCGTGATCGTCGCGCCATCAGAGTGACCGGGCGCTTCGCGCTCGACCCGCACCTCCCGCTGTTGCCACCCGCCTCCGGTCGCGGGCGTCAGCTTGAACAGCTGCCAGTTGCTGACGACCCAGGCGCCACCTGCGCCATCCGGCGCGATCGCCTGCGGATTGCCGCTGACATCCAGGGGGCGGCCGTCAGGCTGGATGCGCTGAAGGTGCTCATCGCGCCACAACCACAGACCGCCATCGGCTGCGATCCATACTCGCCGGCCTTCTGCCGCGACCGAATTGATCGAGACGAGCTTCTGCTCGGCACCGATCCGCTCGAAGCGCGCTCCATCGAACCGATAGACGCCGTTCTCCGAGCCGGCCCAGATGAATCCGGCGGCGTCCTGCGCGAGGGCGGTCACCGCCAAGTTCCTCAAGCCATCGGCTTGGCCGAATTCCTTCAGGGACAGTTGCTGGGCCCGTGACCGAGCCACAAGCATCACGGCCAGCAAGAGAAGAACGGTCAACTGCGCTGCGGCGCGCCGCCAAGGCAACTCACGGCGAACTTCCCGCCCGCGCTTCGTTCGCTCCATGTCAGTTGAATCGTCGAGGGTGCAAGCGTCCAAGTATGACGAAAACTTGACTGCCAATGATTGGATGGCATGCCTCGAACGCGCAATCCTCCTCGAAGTCGAGCGCCAAATAGCAGGCCGGCGCGAGCCGGAACTTCACACACCCTTCGAGGAGTCGGCTGCAGCGGCTTTCATTGCGCTGACGGCTTCGTCATACGCGCCCAACGGCTCAAGATATACAGGCGAAGAGGTCTTCTGTTTTCGAACGATGCCGCGAGCCGATGTCGCGGAGGCCTCTGCCTGTTCGATGGACCCGACGGCCAGGCGTGCGCGCGCCTGCCAGGCGAGCGCTTCAGCCAAGTTGAGACTTTCGTCGCCAGATGCGCGAGCCAGCGCCACGGCACGATCGAAGTGCCGCGCGGCACGGTCCGCCTTCCCGGCTTGAAGATCCACTCGCCCAAGCACGACCTCTGCGGGTAGCGACCAAAGGCGGTAGTCCGCGGCGCTCGGCTGGTTGTCGATGAGGCTGCGCGCGCCGGCCGCAAGCGCCGCGGCGTCGTCATAGTGCTTCGTCGCCAGGGCGACCTGTGCGCCCAGGATGCGCGCGTTCAGGTCGATGGCCGACAAGGGGTGCTTCGGTTCGTCCGTTGGCCAGGCATAGGCCTTGCGCATCTTGTCGAGCGACGCTTCGGCCGCCGGGAGATCGCCGCGGGCGAGTGCGACGCCAGCCGCTGTCTCGAACAAGGCCGCGCCGTAAGGAGACTGGCTGAGGCTCCCGTTCTCCCGCAGCATCGCAAGCTCGGAGTCGACGGCGGCCGATGCCGCCGCCAACTGCCCCTGCAGCGCGAGGACGTTGGCACGGACGCCATCCGGGAGCACGAAGAACGTCTGCTTCTGGGATTTGCCGTCGGAGATGCCGAGCTTGGCGAGTGCGCGCAGCCACCGGCCGGCTTCGACCGGCTTGCCGTCGCGTACTTGCGCGTCGGCCAACTGCACATACGTCGCGGCCAGCTCGCGCTTGCTCGATGGCGAGGATCGCGTGCGGAGCGCCGAGACTTCGTTCTCGAGCACTTCCTGGGCCTCTCGGCAGCGTCCGGCGGTCATCAGGGTCTTCGCGAGTCTTCTTGCCAGGGCGGGCGTCTCGCCGTCGATGGCGCCGTAGATGCCCAGTACCTTGTCATAGGCCTGCCGGCATTCCTGGATGGCTGCGGCCAGCTCGCCTACGTCGCGCTCGGCATCGCATAGCATCTTCATCGCGGCGAACCGGTCCGGGGCGTCTGGTGCCCCGATGCGGCTGGCTTCCTGCAAGGTGCTGATCGCGCTGGCGAGATGGCCGCTTGTCGTCTGGAAGTGAGACAGGCCGGCCAGGGCGCGCGGATAGTCGAGGGGATCCTTCGTGATTCTGAATGCGGCGACCGAGCGCTCGATGTGGCGTTCCGCCTCCTCGGGATTCACGCGATAGAGCATATTCGCCAGGAACAGCTCGAGCATCCCGCGCCGAGTGGTGTCGTCGGGACCGAGCTCGCGTACACCGTCGAAAAGCGTGGAAACCTCCTTCAGGAGGGGGGCCGCCGATCCCTGGCTCGGGTGATTCAACAGGAAGGCGCTGTATTCCAGCAGGGCATCTACCAGGGGCCGGGGGTCCGTATCTTTCGTTCCGCGCACCAGTTCGAGCCGCTTGGTGAACATCTGCGCCGCCTGATCCGGCATGTCCATGCCTTCATACATGCCGCCCATGAGCGTGAGCAGGCGCACCTTGGCTTGGGGAGCGTCGCGCAAGGACGTGTCGATGCGGGCCGCACCTGCGTCGATGAGTTCGCGCACGGTCATCGCAGCTACCTTGCGCTCAGGGACGATGGTCGGCGTGCTGCCGAACAGGCTTTCCATGAATGCCACCACCGCAGAGGCCGTGCGCTCGTTCTCCGACGCAATGCGGGACTGTTTGTCGGCGATGGCATGCTGTTCTTGCGCAATGCGCGCCTGCTCGCGCGCTTCGTTGGCCGAATGAATCGCGGCCAGCATGCCGCCGCCCAGCGAGGCAACGACGACGGCGGTCGAGGCCACGGCGAGCTTGTATCGTCTTACGAAGCGTGTCGTACGATAGATAGCGCTGTCAGGCCGGCAAAAAACAGGCTGTCCCGCGAGGTGACGGCGAATGTCGTCCGCGAACGCCTTCGCGCTGACGAACCGTCGCTGTGCGTCTCGATGCATCGCGGTCAGGACGATGGTATCGACGTCGCCCTGCAACTGTCGGGCCAATTTGCGCAACTCCGGCTGCCCCTTCGTCCGCGCTGCGAGCGCTTCGCTCGGACGCTGCGGCGGCGTCGCGAGCAGCGCTTCCTGCATCGATGCCCGCGTGGCGCGATCGAGCGAATAGGGGAGGCATCCTGTCAACAGTTCATACAGCAGGACGCCGAGGGTATAGATGTCCGACCTGCGGTCCACGCTGCCGCCCGCGACCTGTTCCGGTGAAGCGTAGTTCGGCGTGAGGGCCGCATCTCCGAACTGCGTGGTGTCCCCGTCGTTGCCTTGCTCGTGCAGGAGCTTGGCGATACCGAAATCCAGGAGATGCGCATGACCATCTGCGGAAACAATGATGTTGGTCGGCTTCAGGTCGCGGTGAACCACTTGGCGCTCGTGCGCGAATTGCACCGCGTCGAGGATTTGCAGGAAGATTTCCAGACGCTGCCTCAGCGTCGACGTCCGGGCGTCGCAATAGGCCATTAGCGATTGGCCATCGATGTATTCCAGAACGAGGTAGGGCTGCCCTTCGGGTGTTCGGCCGGCCTCATAGAGGCGCGCTATGTGCGGATGGACCAGACTCGCGAGGATCTCGCGCTCCGTCGCGAACCGATCCATGAAGCGCGCACTCAGCCACGGGTGGGGGATCTTCAGCGCAACAGTGCGCTGCATCAGGCCGTCCGCACGCTCTGCAAGCCACACGATGCCCATTCCGCCGCGGCCGAGTTCCCGCACCAGACGATAGTTGCCCACCTGCGTGCCCGCCTGCTGCGCGGCCTGCGGGCTGCTCATGAACTCGATGGCGTGTGGCGCGCTTCCTTTCTGCAGGAAACTGTCCTGGACGCCGCCTCTGCGAGAGAGCATGGATTCGAGGGCGGAACGCACGGCTGGCGACGACACCCTCAATTGCTCCAACCAACGTGCCAGATCGTCCGGCGAGAGGGCAAGTGCTTCATCCCAGAGGGCGGAAAGTTCCTTGAGCTCGTCAGGATTCAGTTGCAGCGGGGTCATTCTTCGTTTCGGGAAGGAGTGGTCGGCTGTATCGGCGCCGCACGCGGCCGTGCGTCAAGGCGCGGACAACCATGCCGGCCGATCTTTGCATCGGCGGCACCGGGAAGTCATGACGGTTTCATTTCCGCCTGTGAGTTTCTCTACGAATCCTTGAGGCGTTCCCGAGCGCTCGATCAGGGGCCAAGACGCCTATGCAGCGAGATCGCGCCATAGACAAGGGACTCACCGCAGGCCTGCCATTCGTCGCGGGCTTCACCGAGATCGAGAGTGGACGAGCCCGATCCACAGTCGGTCGCTCGAAGCCGGCCGATCGTTCAATGCGTCGAGAGGAACAGGTGCGAGGCCAGAATATCTTCAGTCATCTCTCCGATCGCCTGGTCAGTGTAGGGAAGCTCGCAGAGCGACGGCATCGTGCGCAGCAGTTCGACCAGCCCCCGTTCCTGGATCTCGCTGGAGGTCGCTATGAACAGGCGTGTTTCATTCCGCGGATTGCGGATGGCGATCCAGGCGAAGGTGTACTCGGAGTCGGCATAGCCCAGTTCCAGGCACCGGGCGACAAGGTCCGATTCGTTCGGCAAGGGACTCGTCGCCGGGTCGACATAGACCTTCAATATGCTCTCCTAGGACTTGCCGTTTGCTCATCTGCGGCAACGATTCTTCCGGGCTGCTGGTGCCAACAGTCGACGAAAGCGAACTCGTATCCCGGATGGCGAAAGTCGAGTACTTCGGGTGCGGTCCCTGTGGGGCGCGTGCGACAAGGTTTGCGCATGCTCACCGAGTTCGAGATCACGGCGTGGATCGGTCAGCGGCTGGAAATGCCCTGGCTGATGCGCGCGTTCGGCAACGTCGGCGCGATCGCGACTGAGCGCCTGACACATCGCTCGCGGTCGGCTACGGCCTTGCCACTCTGCAGGTGCAGGTTGGCGCATCGACGGTGCAGGCAACCATCAGCGCCACTCCGCGGTGGCGAAACTACACGCTAGTGGACTGTAACGTTTAAAACGGAAGTATCATTGAGGCCTCGGAGGTCGCCATGAAGCTTACCGAAACCGAAGCTGTGGAATTGCAGCAGCGTGCA
>Ga0210384_10000583_pt1 | contig 55458 bp, 48 predicted proteins | sample IncBWH2MmetaG_FD_160574 | JGI IMG/M metagenome (GOLD analysis project Ga0210384, IMG submission 160574) | Forest soil microbial communities from Barre Woods Harvard Forest LTER site, Petersham, Massachusetts, United States - Inc-BW-H-2-M | ecosystem: Environmental > Terrestrial > Soil >...
TTGCCGCGATCGCCCACCGCCACAGCAGAGCCCTCCAACACCGTCAGACCCTCCTTCGCTCCTTCCTCGCGCACAGTCCTCTTTTTTTGCGTCTACGCTAGGACATTACTTATACAGGTATCAATAGTCCGAACGACCGACACGGCTGAGGCCTGCAAGGGCACAGTGATCGGCTATCACGTGCGGATTACTGTAGTGGCCTGCGGCCAAGCTCAGAGGTGAGCTTCAAGAAGGTTGTTTCGCAGCCTCCGACGCAAAAGCCCAGCGGCGAGATATCACATGGCTACGAGATCGACCAAACAACCAAAGCGTGGCGCGATGGCCTCGTTGAGTGTTTCCAGGGCTTCGGATTCGACCATGAATACGAGATGGTGCCGGGCCGCTGGACGATTGCGCTGCAGTATGAGGGCCGAGAGATTGCGTCGCAGTCGTTCGTGGTCGTCGCCTGCCACGGCGAAGGTGCTAAGTAGGCAATGACGTTGCGGCGCCCGCCGGCGCCTCCTTCCACCCTCCCCCCGGCGGGGATGATGCTGACCAAAACAGCGCCATGCCCGATGGCTGAGAGCGGCGTTTAGCGCCAGATTTCAGCGCTATTTCTCAGCCACTGACAGGGCTCACACCCGACGAGCAAGAGCGCCAGCAGCGCCGGCCAGCAAGCCCACCCTCGCGCGGTCACGATTCGTTCCCTCCGTTCTCCCCTCCCCCACCTTCCTGCTCGCTCTTGCCGGCGCGAGCACAGACCGTTGGCGAAGCGGGAGATGGAGCTTGTCAGCTGACGTCCACGTTCCGGAACTGAACGCGAAAGCCCGGCGTCACGATCTCCACCAGCGAGGCGTGGCGCACCTTCACCGCCAGACCCTTGAACCACAAGCCGAAGCGCACCGGCACGCCGGTGGGAAGCTGCACGAACAGGAAGGAGAGGAAGGTCTCCTGATCGCCAAGGACGCGGGTCGACTGGTAATAGTTCGTGCCATCGTCGGCGATCATGCGCGACTCGGAAGCGACTCGGAGCTCGCGGTCCGCGTCGTCGTTCCTGACCACGATCCAGCAGTCGATGTTGGCGCCCTGCCGCTTGCAGGCGTCGAGGGTGAAGACGTAGTCGTCGATCGTCTGCGCCCGCGGGTCGGCGGGCCCTTGGGGACGAGCGGTCGCCGCCGCGGGGTGAGCGCCTCCCTTCGGGTTCGCTCCCGGGCCTGGCCTGCCGCGGTCGAGCCGCGCGGCGGCGAGCTGCGAGGTCAAGGTCTCGATGCGAGCCTGGTCCTTGGCGCGATCGGCTTCGAGGGCGTGGATGCGTGCTTCGAGATCGTGGCGGTTGTCGTCGTAGCGTCCCTTCTGGACGTTGACCAGGATGGAGGCCGCGGCGGCGATGGCCGCCGCGAGGATTACCGCCGCGAAGCTCCAGACATGCGGACGCCCGCCGGGCGGATCGTCTTTGCCGTTGCCTGCCATGCCGCGGCCCTCCAGGGAATGATCTTCAGCGAGCCGGAACATAGTGAAAGGCGCTCACGGGTGTCAAGCATGGCAAGAGGGGCCCGGCGGGCCCCAGGTGGCCGCGGCCGGGGCGGAGGCCTGCAGGCGATGCTCGGGCGGCTGCTCGACAGGACATCGAGCTCTGCACGCGGCTGCGAGCAGCTCCCGGGGGGGCCAGATCCCGAGTCCCGGCGACGCGGCCGGCCCCCGCGTGCAGTCGAAGGAAGGATCGACTGCCGCGCGGCATGGCGGTCAGCGGCGAAGACATCTCTACGAGAAGCCGTGGGAAATAAGTGCTCTCTTCAGCCGCTCTCCGAATGCGGTCTCCGAATCAACCTCATCGATGAGGTGGAATTCGATTCGTCTCTTCACGGCTCGCAGTTGCATGCCGAAGATGAAATGATATCCATAGTGGCGTTTCGATGAGATTCCAGGCGGCACCGCGCTAACCAAGAATCCTACGGGGAACTTGGTGCCGCCCTTAACGTACTCCGAGAGATCACGTCTAACCTCCACAATAGATGGGTAGACTTCACCCACGCTCCTGGCATCAACGACAGGAACGTTCAGCGGTTCCTCCCGCATCAGGAATGTCCTATCCGTCGAGGGCGTGAAGTCGGGCATTTCCTGACACACTGCTGCGAACGAGACAGCGGAGAAACTGTATGCAATATGACACTCGCGTATCGCAGTCAATGCTGCAAGGCCGTGCTGCAGATTTAAATTGTACTCCGGATGGGGATCGACTCTTAAGAACGGATATTTCTGATCGTACATCGACATCTTGATGATGCTCAAGGCGCCATCCATCGCTTTCACATAACAGGGTCGACTCCATAAGACCGCTTTATGGCCAAGCCTTTGCTGCGCCTCGGATGCACCCACAAGACCCAAGCGCGACGCCACCTCGGATAGCACTCTCTCCAGCGCCTTGGCCTTGGCGCCGGCTGCCAAGCCCTGGAACGCGGCCTTTTCGGCAAGCAGTCCCCGATCGGCCTCCAGGGCTCTCCACAGCGGCGCCGTCACCAGGTCCACTCGGCTGCCCAGCCTGGACTCGAACACCTCGTCGCCGGGGGGCGCCCAGTCGACGACATTCTTCATTTGCAGATCGAAATGGATCCGATAGATGCCGAATTCATCGTCCGCTCGAGGCTTCAGATGATCGCGGCGGATGGTATAGATGACCGGCAGCTCCCGCTCCGCGAAGCCTGCCTCGTAGTAGACCGACGGACGCGCATACGTCAAATCCGCGATGACGAAGTCGGCGGTTTGGATTTCCTGGATGATCCGGTCATCGATGTTCTGGTTGTGCTCGATGCGATCCACCCTCACCACGTCGACGTTGCGCTGACGCAGTACGTTGCAAATCGCGCCGTTGTAGAGCTGCTCCGTGTCGGGTCGATCGAACGCCATCGCAACGAAGCACTTCATCACCGTGGCTTTCCGAGACGAGGTCGTGGGATCTGGGCGACTACCTGGTTGTCATTGCCAAGGCCTGGGCGCCTGTCCATCTCGAGCGAACACGCTTCTAGGAACCAGCAGGGCTCGAGAGTGCATCGAGCCCCTCCTCGAGGCGTCGCAACGCGGCATCACGCGACTCTTCGGCAGCCACGCCGGACCTGGCCAGCACAGCATCGATTCGCTTGTCGAAGTCGCGCACCCAGCGCGTCACGGTCGGAGCATGCCGGCAGAACAAGGTCTGCTGATAGTCGCTGCGCAGCCAGGGAGAGGAGGCCCTCGCGCCGAACCAGTCACCCACCGCGATGAGGCTCTCATGCAGGGTTCCGTCGGCGATCGCGACCTTGACCATCGCTTCGGACACCGACGTCAGAAACTCGATCAGCGTCGAGATCCGCCGATGCTGGGCCGCGCCGTCAGCGGAGGATGTCGCAAAGGGATGAAGGAGCAGCGAGCAGCCGCTCTGGCGCGCATGCACCTCCATGATCGCCCGCTCCTGCCGCAGGAGCTTCCTGTGCATCTTGCTTCGCGGTGGGATGGAATCGATGGCATCCCAAGCCGATGAGCCAGCGTCTTCGTCCGGGATGGAGAACGACGAGAAGATGGCACTTTGACGGACTCGGCCAGGCCCGGTGAAAGACGCCGCGTACTCGACCAAGGTTCTCGCTCGCTCTTCTGGCGAGGCGGCAACCTGTGTCGAGATCCCGAGTCGTCCAGCTCGGGCTCGAACTTCTCCGGCAGCACCAGCCCTTCGAGCTCTACCGCTGCGAGTTGCGTTCTCAGATCGCCAAGATCCTCCCTGATCACCAGGGCTTGTATCCCTTCCAGCATTGCTGCCGGCTTGCTGCCGATGGTCACCGGGAGCACGGGGATATCGATGCCGATGGCAAAGCCTATTTCCTGATGCACCCATGCGTTCTCGAGCGTTCTCGGCGTCAAGACTGGCATGAAGACGTGCGCCGTCGCGATGCGGCTCTTGATCGCGTCGGTGAACGCGGTGCCGGGGCTGATTGCCCGATCCCGGACCGGGATCCATCCGATCTCGCCAAGAGCTTCGGCGACAGCCTCCACGACCGCCTCATCTTCACGTGAATAGCTGAGGAAGATGCGGAATGGGTGCATGGCGTGAGGCGAGCGGCGCCCTGCGGCGTTCGGAGAGTTCCGACCAGGGGGCGCAGAGCGCCGGCCGCCCCTCCGGCTCCTGGACCTGCAGCGAGCGGAGCTGGAGCTTCATCGTAGCTCCGCGTCATCATCCGCCGCAACCTTATGACCTTATTGCCGAGTGGCACTATCAGCATTGGTTCCCCCCGGCACATCTCCGAGTCGGCGTGAGCTCGTCCCCGCGTCCGGCGCACTCCAGGCTGGGGTCGATGAGCGCCCCCCCTGTCACAAAACCCCCCGCCGCCGGACGATTACCACTGAAGGCACCTCGAGACCGCCCCCGGCCGGTGCCCAGGAGCCGCCCCCGTGCCCACCGTCCACCCCACCCCCGACATCCTCGACCGCCTGCTCACCGGCACCGTCACCGACGCCGAGTCGCGGTGGGTCGTCCAGCACCTGGTGGCCCGCTGCGACGTCTGCTCGCGCTACCTGCGCGGCGCCCTCGCCGCCATCGCCGCGCTCGACCCGCGCGCCCCCGCGGGCCGCTACGACGCCGCCTTCGCCGTCGCCATGGACCGCAGCGCCGCCGGCCTCGCCGCCATCCGCGCCGAGGAGCTCGAGACGACGACCCTCTGGGCCCAGATCCGGGACACGCCGCCGGCGCGGCAGCTCGGCCTCATCCTCGGCGACCCCCGCTACCACACCTGGACCCTGGCCGAGCGCTTCCTCGAGGCCGCGGCCGAGTTCCACTGGGTCGACACCCCGAGCGGCCTCCACGCCTGCCGCCTCGCCCTGGCCATCGCCGAGCGCCTGCCGGCGGCCGCCTACCCCGCCGGCCTGCGCCACGACCTGCGCGCCCGCGCCCTGGCCGGCCTCGCCGACGCCCTGCGCCTCGACCGCCAGCTCGACGCCGCCAGGGTCACCGTCGGCGAGGCCTGGGCGGCGCTCCGCGAGGGGAGCCGCGACCCCCTGGAGCGCGCCGCCCTGCTGCGCGTCGAGGCCGCCCTCGAGCTCGCCGCCGGCGACCCCGCCCGCGCCGCGGCCCTGCTGCGGCCGGCCGTCGGGATCTACCGCCGCTACGGCGACCGCCATCAGGAGGGCCGCACCCTGCAGAAGCTGGCGCGCGCCGTCGGCCACGAGGATCCGGCGCAGGGAGTCGCCCTGGCCGACCGGGCGCTGGCCCTGATCGAGCCGGGCCGCGAGCCGCTCCTCGAGCTCGCCGCCCGCCACGTGCTCATCTGGTCCTTGAACGACTGCGGCCTGCCGCTCGAGGCCCTCGACCTCCTCGAGCGCTCGCGGCCGCTCTACCGCCAGTGCAAGGAGACCGAGCCGCAGCTCATGGTGGCGTGGCTCGAGGCCCGCATCTGGCGCCGCCTCGGCCGCCTCGACCTCGCCGAGCGCGGCCTGGCCGCCGTCTGGCACGACTTCCACCAGGCGGCCTTCCCGCAGGAGCTCACCCTGGTCAGCCTCGACCTCGCCGAGACCTACATCGCCCGCGGCAAGACCCGCCACGCCGTCCGCCTGCTGCGGCTCTTCCACCGCACCCTGGGCAGCTGGCGCATGCACCCCGAGGGCCTCGCCGCCTGGCTCCTCCTCGTCGAGGCCGCCGCCGGCGAGGCCGCCAGGGCCCAGGCGCTGACGCGCGAGGCCGCCCTCTACTTCCGCCAGGCCTGGAGCCGGCCCGTCCCCTTCGCCGCCGGCCGGGCGCTCGACCGCTGAACCCGCCATGGAAGGACGACCCATCCTCTACCCACCCCGCAGGCCCCGGCGCCCCTGCCTCGACGACGCGGCGCTAGCCCGCCTCCACGACCCCACCCTCTCGACCGACGAGTGGGCGTGGACCGTGACGCATCTCTTCCTCTGCGACAGCTGCTACCGGCGCTACACCTCTGAGGTCCGCGGTCTCGAGCGCCCGAGCTCCTGACCGTTCCGGCCAGCCCGGCGGGCGGCCCTGGACGCGGGCCCGCCCGCACCCAGGCAGGCGTCGAGAATTCATCCTTGACTTACCGATCATGAACGAATTAGCGTATCTTACATGCCAGTTTTTGCGTTGAGGCTACCTGCCTCGCAGGTTAGCGTCACGGTAATCTACGACCGCCTGCCGCCCCACCAGAGCCTCGACCGCCTCGCCTCGGCCGGCGTCACCACCGGCAGCACCTGCGCCAACCGCAGCCACGCCAGCGAGCCGTTCGTGGACCGCGCCGGCCTCGACGACGCCCGCCGCCAGATCGTCTTCGACCCCCAGACCTCGAGCGGCCTGCTCCTCGCGGTCGCCGCTGACGCCGCGCCGGCGCTGCAGGAGGCCCCGCTGGCCAGCGGCCACCGCGCCGTCGACCTCGGCGAGCTCATCGCCGGCTCGCCCCGCTGCGAGCTGCGCTGAGAGGGTTCGCCCGCCGCGCGGCAGAGTCCCCAAGACCGCCCTCCCCCGCGACACCTCGAGCATCGCCAGCAGGAGGCCCGATGGACGTCTTCGTCATGATGCCTTACCAGGAAGACTTCAAGCCCGTCCGCAACGCCATCAAGAAAGCCGCCGGCCAGGTCACCGCCGGCAGGGTCACCTGTATCTGGGCCGACGAGATCACCAGGGCCGGCGCCATTACCGAGCAGATGATGGACGAGATCCGGAAGTCGGTGATCTGCATCGCCGACGTCACCGGGCAGAATCCCAATGTGGCCCTGGAGATCGGTTACGCGCAGGCCCTGGGGAAGCCGGTCATCACCCTGGCACAGTCCTCGTCGCACCTCTTCTTCGATCTCAAGGATCAACGGACGATCATCTATGACCCGAAGAAGCTGTCCGCCACGCTCGTTCACCAACTGACCACCTGGCTCGAGCAGTTTCCCGACGCCGCCGCACATCCCGAGGATCTCGTGGGCACGGAGCGCCATGAGCGGACCTCGTTGGCGTTGATGGCCAGGCGCGTCTCCGATACGCCATACACATTTTTCGATCTGTTCTCCCGCGCCAAGAAGCACATCTTCATCGCCGCGCAGAACCACTTCTTCCTGACCGAGAGGACCGAACGCCAGGAGCTGCTCCGGACGACGCTCTCCGCGTTCCTCAGCGCCGATCGTTCGCGCCGCGTTGATATCATGCTATGCAATATCACCGACGAGCACGCCGTCAGGACGTGGACCTATGTGGCGGGCGAGAGTGCCTATGAATCAGACCTCAGAGTGGCGACCGAGTTCTTCGAGACCCTGGATCGCTGGGCCAAGCAGGCCCCTTTCGCTCCCGACCAACTGACCATCAGGCGGGTCACCTTCGTCCCCTTCTCGATCAGCTTCGTCGACCCCGAGGACGACCGCGGGGCCTTTCTCGTGCTGACGCCCAATGCCTATCAACCGGAGAATCGCGCCCGCCCATGCTTCGTCTTGTCGAAACAGAAGAACTTCGAGATCTTCGATGCCTATTGGTCGAGCTATCACCATCGCTTCATCTCCCGTGAGGCGCGCGAGAGCTGGCCGAGCATCACCGCGAGTTGAGTTCAGCGGCCACCGCCGCCACCGGCCTCGGCCTGGTGTCCTGGATCTCGAAGCGCCGGAGCGCCCAGGGCTCGCTGGCGATCGGCAGCGCGACGCTCTCCCGGCGGGCCTTCGACGCCATCCTCGAGCGGATCCGGCCGCACCAAGGCACCGTCGAGAATTCATCCTTGACTTGCCGATCATGAACGAATTAGCGTATCCAATATGCCAGTCTTTGCGCGGAGGCTACCTGCCGCCGGGACGGTGGGTCAGGACCCGCCCCGTCCACGCCCGGTCCGCGCAACGCGGGCGTGCCACCCGGGCGGGCCGGTACCCTGGCTCGGGCTCCTTCTCCTCGGGCTTGCTGGCTGGCACCCGCCGCCAGCGGCCGCTGTGACCGCGCCAGAGCCGGAGCCGTCCCGGCTCGTGCTTCCCGATGCCGGCTTCTCGGTCACTGCGCCAGGCGCTGATTGGACCTGTACCACGTCGCGGGGCCTGATGACCGCCTTCACCTGTGTTCGCGGTGAGCGGCAGATCGTCGTCCAGGTCTTGTCGCCGCGGCTTCATGCGTTCCACCACGGGCTCGAGATGGAAAGCTTTGCCAAGGGCCTGACCGAGCAAGTCGCTGGCCGCGGCGGCGAGGTGCAGGATCTTCTCTACGAGCCGTCCGCCGTTCCTCAGCCCGGCTCGTATCGGGTGACCTTCAGCCTCCGGCCCCGGGGGTCCACGCAGCTGGTCCACTTCTTCGCCTATGTCACAGTCACCGCCATGGGCGCGGCCGTCACGATCTTCTCGCTGACCCTTGGTCCCGACGAACCGGACGAACTCCGGCAGTTGGCAGGGTCGTTCACCGTCTTGGGATCGCCGGCCGACCAGACGGGCGAGCCGGGGACGGCCCCGGCGCCGGACGGCAGCGGCCCGGCAGAGAGGATCCAGGCGCCGGCGGACCGGCGGGAGGTCACGAGCCTGGAGCCGCCTTCCCCGCCGGCAGCGGTTGCCGGGCTCGAGGTGCCGCCCGCAGCTCGGCGCCGCGTCGACACGGACCAGGTCGGCAGGATCGTTCTCTACTACCTCGCTCTCGCGACACTGGTGATCCTGGGCGGCATCGTCAACTCGCTGCGCAACCGGCCGGCGCTCAACGGCTTCCGCATCGCCATGCTGGTCATCGCCGCGCTCCTCGGCTGCCATCTCTACTGGTTCTTTTCACGCGACAGCCTCCGCGGCGTGCCGCCGCGCGAGCGGCAGGATGCGACGGCGAGAGCCCTTGGCCAGAGGATCGGCGAGGCCTTCGTACCCTTCGCCATCGCGGCGTTGGGTTCCCGTTGGCTCCGCAAGTCCCGAGCCGCGAGGTAGCACTCGGGTCGGCCATGCGCGCCAGGGGCCGGTCAACGACGCCGCGGGGAGCACCTGACGCGCCAGACCGCAGGCTCGTGAGGATCTGCGATCGCCAACCTCGTAAGAGATGGCTGACTTGACGGCGGAGCTTGCCGCCCGGGCCTTCAGACCATCGCTCAGGGCGCTTCCGGGCTGGCGGCCGCGGCCGCCGGCGCCTGGTGCTGGATGGCGTGGTCCACCAACGTGAGCTTCTCGGCCGGGGTCGCCGCGGCGACGGCGGCGAGGAGCGCGGCAGGGTCCACCCCGGCGGCGGTGACCGCCGCGGCAAAGCCAGGGGTGTCCGCGAGGACGTCCTCGAGCTTCTGGATCTCGAAGCGCCGCAGCGTCCAGGGCTCGGGGAGCAGCAGAACGACCAGGGCGTGGTGCTCCTCCGGCATGCCCCGGGTCCGGCGGGGGTCGGTGAACTCCTGGTACAAGCGGTGACTCTCGAGCACGCGGCCCAGCACGACGCTGCGGTTGAAGGCTCCCCCCCCGCGGTGGGAGCGGCCGCCGCGGCGCTCGAGGTACTTCGCATGCGCCGCGCTGATCTGGAGGGAGATGCTGCTGCCTGCCATGCCGGCTCCAATTCCACGACTTCCGAACCAAAGTTGGTTCACTCTTGGTTCACTGTTGGTGCAGTCTACGGCAGGCCAAGGACAGCCGACAAGCAGGGTGGCCGCGGGCCAAGGGCGGCCAAGGGCCAAGAGCGCCGAGGGCCGAGAGAAGCCGAGCCACGACCAACGTCTTCGGTTGCGAGGTCCGCCCACGACCCGCCGCCAGGACAACCGGCCGAGCCCGCCCAAGGTCCGCAGCCCGCCGCCAGCGCATCCCAACCATCCGCTCCCGCCGCACCGCCGCCCAGAGCGCTCATCTCGACCTCCTTGACGATCTCGTCGACCTCGGACGGGGCGAAGGTCAACGAGATCGTCAAGGAGGTCGAGATGAGCGCTCTGGGCAAGAGAGAAGCAGGAATCGGTCGCATCTACACCGCGGTGGAACCAGCCGGCACCTGCCTCGCGGTCGTGGGCTCGCGCGAGTTCACGGACCTGGGCCGCGTCCGCCGGTTCATCGCGACGCTCCCCGCCGGCGTCGTCGTCCTCTCCGGCGGCGCCCGGGGAGTCGACCGCTGTGCCATCGACACCGCCAAGGCCCGCGGTCTGCGCTGTCTCGAGTACTACGCGAACTGGGACCGGGACGGGCTCTACGACGCGGGCCGCATCCGGAACCAGCGGGTCGCCGAGCGCTGCGATCGCATGGTGGCCTTCTGGGACGGCTGGAGCACCGGCACCCAGGACGCCTTCACCCGCGCCCTCGAGCTCGGCAAGCACGTGGTCCTCTACCGGCTGCGGTCCGTCGCCCTGGTGGGAGCCCTCGCCTCTGCGCCCGCCGCCGAGCCCGGCACCACCTGCACCGTTCTCACCCTCGACGTGCCCTCGACCCGCAGTGACAATCAGCCGATCACCAGGACCTACCGCATCGCGGTGGACGACACCGTCGCGGCAGCCGTCGCCGCCGTCCGGATCGGCAAGCGCCTGCGGGTCCGCGCCGCCTGCCGGCAGGTCCTCTGCAGCGACGAGGCAGGAGTCCTCCGGCAGCTGCGCGCCGCGACCTACGAGGCCCGCAGCATCAAGCGCCTCCCCGGGAAGGACCGGGCCGCGTAGCCCAGCCGGCCCGCCGCCGCGATGCGCGCGGCCGCGGCGGCGGCCACGCTTTCAGCTCTCGCTCGGGAAGCCGCGGCCTGCAAAGCCCGCGGCCACGCGAGATCATGGACCTCGTCCGGGGGCAGGACCTCTGGACGACGGCAGGGCCGGACCCGGCGATGCCCATCGCAGCGGCGACGCCGAGCCTGTCCATCGGCCGGTGGCGTCGTCACCGCACCCCCTGCTCGGAGAGCTTCCTCGGCGCTTCGAGGTGCCCTCTTGCCCTATCATGGGTCACCCGCCACGCGCCGCGGCCCGCGGGCGCCTGCCGGTCCAGACGTCGGCGACCGCTGCCGCGACGTGGACCCCCACGGCCTCGCCACGACGCCCACCGGACCGAGATGAGAGCCAAGCCCGCCAAGCTCGAGCCTGTCCGGACCGGCGCGCGGCGGATCCGCTGGCCACCCCGGCTCGCGCGCCTGCTCGGCAGGGTGCCCGACGAGGCGGTGGCGCGGCGATCCGGCCTCCACCCGAACACGGTCGCCGTCGAGCGCCGGCGGCGGGGCATCCCGCCCTCCTCGCCGCGCCGGCCCAGGGTGCGCTGGACCGCGGCGATGATCGCCCTGCTGGGGACCGCGGTCGACCGCGAGGTGGCGGCGGAGCTCGGCCTGCCGGTCCATTGCGTCATGCGGCAGCGCCGTTTCCAGGGCATCGCCGCCGTCGGACGCTCGATCGCCCACGGCCGCCACTTCTGGACGCCGCGGCGGGTGGCGCTGCTCGGCACGGCTCCCGACGGCGAGATCGCGCGGTGTCTCGAGCTGGCCGTCTCGACCGTCTGCCACCGGCGCCGCGTCCTGGGCATCGCCCCCTTCACGCCCGCGGCGACCGGGCCGCGCTGGACGCGCGCGATGCTACGTCTCCTCGGCACCCTCGCCGACCGGGAGGTGGCCGAGCGCTTCGGCATCCCGCTGCGGACCGTGCGCGCGAAGCGGTGGCGCCGCGGCACCCCTGTCCGCCCGGGACCACGGCTCAAGATCGCCCGGACCGCGGACCTCGCGCGGCTGTTGCGGCGGCCGAACGAGGAAGTCCGCCGCGCGACCGGGCTCTCCACGATGACCGTCTACCGCCTGCGCCGGGAGCTGGGCGTCCCCCACCCGCCTCGCCCGTCCGTATGGACCCCGGCGGCGCTGGCGCGCCTCGGCACCGTGCCCGATGCGGAGCTGGCACGGGAGCTCGGCGTCGGCGCGGCCTACGTCGCCCAGCGCCGCCAGCGGCTCGGCCTGCTGCGCCATCGCCGCTGGACCCCGGAGGAGGAAAGCCAGCTCGGGACCGCGCCGAACCGGCAGGTGGCGGAGCGCCTGGGAAGAAGCCTGGGAGCGGTCGAGCTGCGCCGGCGCCTCTTGGCGCGACGCGCGCTCCCGCCCGGAGCCCCGTAGGACACCAGGGATCCTCCGCCTCCCGCGCGCCACGGCCCCGGGCCGAACCCTGCCGCCGACCGCCGGCACTCCGCACGGCGCGAGCGCCCGCGCGCATCCAGGAGTCGAAGCCCCGCCGCGGCCAAGACCCCGATCGGGCCTCCACTCGTCTCCGCCGTCGCCAGGATCGCGGCCCTGACTGGGCCCGTCGACCGGTTCTTGCGATGACCACGCTCCGTTCAGGCGCCGCCCCGGGCCGGGGATATCGAGGCGCTGACGCCGCTTCTTGACCGCCGCGAGCGGCAGCCCGAAGTTCGTGGCCACCTCCGGGTCCGGCACCCGCCACCCCGAGCCGGCCGCGCAGCCGGCAGAGCGCGTACCAGCCGAGGCCGGTCCGCCGCCGCACCTCGGCCGTCGGGAGGCGCAGCAGCCGGCGGAGCGCGCGCCGCTCGGAGTCGGGAGGCCCGCCACCGCATCTCCGAGCGCTTCGGCCACGACCACTACCGCCTGGTCGCCCATTACATCGAGCGCCAGCGGATCGCGAGCACGGGCTGGTGCCAGCCGACGCGCCCGACGCCGCCGGCGATCCCTCGAGCCCCCGGCCGCCGCGGAACCGCTGAAGCTCACCGCGACGGTCGCTTTAGCAATCGCAATGAATGCACCCGCCGAGGAGCCCGCAGCCCGGGGTCGGCCGGTAGCCGCACCGACACGCTATACCGCATCATCCGCGCGCTTCGAGAGAGGCTCGCGCTTGAACGCTCGCCCGGGGCCACGATGCTAGTACGGCGATCATACTTTGCGCCGGCTCTTCGCTTGTGCCAGGAGGGTAGTCAGGTCGACGGTCTGATCTGCAAGAACGCCCAGGAGTGAGAGGTGGTCCGTACGAAAGCACTGGCAGGACGCATCTATGCTCTCTGGGATCGGGGCGAATTCGGCCAACCTATCGCGCAGGACCGTCTGCACCTGATGTAGAGCCTGAGAAGACGCCAGCTTTTCCGCCGTTTCAGAGCCAGCCCTTTTATCGGCTTCGTCAACCGCCTTGTCAACCAGCGTCGCAGCGAGCTGCGCACAGTTGAGCAGAGCCTCCGCGTATCGCTCCATCCAGATTCTGCGCCTTTCCCGCAACCGAACCTTGGGAGGATCATCGAGACCGTAGCTTTCCCAGGTGTATTCGGCACTGCCGTCATCTTGACGCGGCAGGATTGCATCTTCGATCCGGACGAAGTGGTCCGCCCAGGCAACTGTGCAGGGGTCGAGCAGGGCGTTGCCTGCATCATCCTGAATCGGCAAAGTTCCACGGCTCTTGTTGCAACGCTCGCAAATATAGAAGCAATTATCGTAGCGGTGCCGCTGCGACTTGTCCTTGCTCTGAGGCACCTTGTGCTCGATTTGCATCAGACTCCACCCCTCGATACCGCTTAACAAGAGGTCGGTCTCATGCAGGAGACAGAAAGCACAGGAGAACCCAAACTCCCAGCGGAGGCAGTTCTTGAAGGTTGGATACCGGCCTTGCGCCGGAGCATGTTGACGTTCAATCCGCCGAGCCCAGGGCTGAGTGGCGGGCGGCAGGTACGCTTGCATCACTCACCTAGCAATTTGCGAGCCTGAGAGATGAGTTCTTGGGCTTTCTCATAATCAGACGTGAAGTGGGAATCGTAGTGTCCCACAAGCTCTAGGGCCTCGATCTCCAACAACGCCTGCAGCCTGGTCCGAAATGGCTGTAATGCCGCGCGCAGGCCAGGCCGATCTTCATGACGTTGCACCAGCGCTTGCATTTCTTCATAGATCGTCTCGATAGAAGAGTGGATATCCCTTGGTGCCGACGGTGCTCTGTCGGGCTGAGCCAGGGAACGCTGTTCCTGTGCCAGCTCCAGCCGTCGAGCCAGGGCGGCGATGGTGGGCGCCTCGAACAGGGTCTCTACTGACACGAAGCTTCCGAGAACCTCGCGCATACGCGACGCAAGCCGCACTGCGAGCATGGAATCGCCGCCCAGTTCGAAAAACCTATCTTGGACGCTCACGTGCTCTACACCCAGCACCTCGGTCCAGAGGCTCGCGAGAATCTCCTCGGTCCGGGTCCGCGGAGCTTCAAAGGCGCGTGCCTCAGCAGTCCTTCGCACCCCCACAGGCGGCAGCGCCCGCCTGTCGACCTTCCCGCTAGCCGTCAAGGGTGGCGCGTCGATCACGACAAAGGCCGTCGGCAGCATGTATTCAGGAAGCCGTTGAGCCAGGAACGCTCGCAGCTCCCCCGCGTCGGGGAGGTTCTCGCCGACGAGGTATGCAGTGAGGTTCCCCTCCCGTGCCACGACCACGCACTCGCGAACTGCGCCGCACCGCTTTAGCGCTACTTCGATCTCTTGAGGCTCGATCCTGAAGCCACCGAGCTTGATCTGCCGGTCATTGCGGCCCAAGTACTCCAGCGAGCCGTCTGCGCGCCAACGCGCTAAGTCGCCACTTCTGAACAGGCGCGCGCCCGGCTGGATCGAAAAAGGATCGGGCTGGAATCGCTCCGCCGTCTTTCCCGGGTCACCTCGATAGCCGCGGGTGACGCGCTCGCCGCCGATCGACAGTTCGCCGACCACGCCGATGGGTGCAAGGTTGAGATTCCGGTCGAGTACATAGAGACTCGCTCCCGGGGTCGGCTGGCCGATCGGCAACGGCCCGGGCCCAGCGAACCTCTCCGAAGCCTCGTAGACTGAGCACGCCCCGACAGTCTCCGTCGGACCGTACTCCTTGAAGATCCGCGTCCGTGGCGCCTCCTTGCGCCACAAGGCGAGGCTCTCCTCCCACAGCATCTCGCCGCTCAGCACCAGCGTACGTGTCCAGCCGGCAACCGAACCCGGAAGTACCAGCCGGGCGAGCATATCGAGATGAGCCGGCGTCAGCGCGACCATGCTAAAGTCAGCATCTGGACGAATGCTTCCTGCGAGCGCCTCCACGCCATTGCCTTCCGGCAGCAGGGTAACCGCCCGTCCAGCCAGTAGCGGCGACCATAGGCTTAGGGTCGTCATGTCAAAGGCGAGCGAGGAATGAACAGGAGCTCCCCGACCAGCCTTCTCGTAGGCTTGAATCGCCCAATCAAGATACCCCGCAAGCGCCCGGTTCTGAACCATCACCCCCTTGGGGCCCGTCGAGCCGGAGCTGTAGAGGACGTAGGCCAGGCACTCCGGATCGATGTCCACAACCGGTTCCGCTCTGCGCATCGCTGGCAAATCCTCAACAGCAGACATCACATAAACCTCGACACTCGCAGGGCAAGCTGGCCATGCCTCCGAGACGATGACCAGAGATGCGCCAGAATGGGAAAGCAGCCACGCTTGGCGGTCATCTGGGTCCGCGAGATCGATCGGCAGGCACGCTCCGCCCGCCGCGAGGATCGCCAGCATCGCCACGACCAGTTCGATGGAGCGCTCGACACGTAGGCCAACGATGATCTCCGGTCCGACGCCTCGGGCGAACAGGTAGGCGGCGAGTTGTTCTGCCCGGCGACTCAGCTCACCGTAGGACAACCGCCGCTCGCCTTGGACCAGCGCCACCGCGTCCGGGTACTTTGCCGCCTGGTTCCGAAACCGGCGGTAAAGCAATGGCTCGGCGAGCGGCGCCGGCGTTGTGTCGTTCCATGCAATGGTCACCTGGTAGCGCTCGGCACCACTCAGCAATGGCAGCTCCGATACTCGGCTCATGGGATCGGCAACAACCCCTTGGAGCAGCGCCTGGAAACGCTCCAATATGCGCAACGCTGTGCTGCCGTCGAACAGGTCCGTGCTGTACTCAAGTGCGATGCAGAGAGGCCGGCCTCCCCCATCCTCGACGACCAGCGCAAGATCACAGTCGGTCTCTCCCCGATCTACCGCGAGGGGAGTCGCGAGGAGGTCCGATAGCCACCGTCGGCGGCCGGGGAAGTTCTGGAGCGCCAGCATCGTTTGAAATAGAGGTGAACGGGACAGATCCCGTTCGAGGGCGAGTTCCTCTACGAGCTTTTCAAATGGCAGGTCCTGGTGCGCGTAGGCGTTCAAGCAAACCGCGCGCACCCGCTCGATCAACCGATGAAAGCTGGGCTCACCCCTGAGGTCGGCCCTCAACACTAGGATGTTGGCGAAGCAGCCAATCAGTCCCTCAACCTTGGGATGGGTACGGCCAGCGATGGGAGTGCCTAGGAGCATGTCCTCCTGGTCGGCGTGGCGGCTCAACAGGGCAGCCCACGATGCCAGGAGGATCATGAACAGGGTTGCGCCCTCGTGACGAGCCAGCGATCTCAAACTTTCCACCAAGCGAGCTTCGAGCCTAGAGCTGCAGGAGGAGCCGCGGAAGCTCTGGAGCGGTGGGCGTGGACGATCGGTCGGAATGTCCAGTCTCGGTGGAGCGCCCGCCAGGCATTCGCGCCACCAGTCCACCTGAGCTTCTCGGACCCTTTCCGACAGCCCGAGTTGCCAGACTGCAAAATCCGCGTACTGGATCGGCAGCTCGAGAAACGGAGAAGGTCGGCACTGCATGGAGGCCCTGTACACCACCCCCAACTCTCGAATGAATATGTTGAGTGACCAGCCGTCACAGACGATCCGGTGCATGACCACGAACAGGTCATGGTGAGAGGGACCGAACGCCAGTAAGGCAACTCGAAACAACGGCGGGCGTGAAAGGTCGAAAGCTCGGGTGGCGAGCCCTTGGGTCCAACGATGCCGCTCCATCTCCTGCTCACGCGCGGTCAGCCTGGTAAGATCGACCTTCGGTAGTGTGAGGTCCACATTAGGAAGCACGGTCTGGACTGGCACACCAGCACCCTCGCTGAACGCTGTGCGCAAGATTTGCTGCCGACGAATTACCTCCTGGAGGCTGCGGGTCAACACTCGATAATCGAGTGGGCCGGAGAGCCGCACCAGGATCGGCAGGTGATGATAAGTCGCCTCTGGCTCAAGCTGGTGCAAGAACCAGAGACGACGCTGGGCAAACGAGAGCGGAGCTGCACCCGAGTCGGCACGGCGGCGGATGCCAAGGAGCTCGTACGCCGCCGCGTCGCGCTCACGATTGCGCATGAGCCTGGCTAGAAGGGCTCCTTCACTGGCAGGAACGAGGTCGACAGAGCGCGTCATACGCTGCGATCGCGGAGGCTCCCGACATGATAGGCTGGGGCCACCAGCTTCTACACGGCTGGGTGGTCTCGAACCTAGGTTCAGAGCAAGTATACGCGGCGAAGGGCCCAAGCCAAAGCAAAACTGAGCGAAGGTGTGTCCTCATTAGGACATTACCGGAGCCAAGCTGCCACCTCAGGGTGCCCCGAAGCGCAGGCGCGACTCGCCTCGGGCAAGACACCGCCACTCTCCTGTTCGCCATGGGCGATGAGCACCAGGGTCCCCGCCCGCCGGCTCACCACCTCGAGCACCTGCAGCCGCGTCTCCGGGTCCAGCGACGCGAGGCTCTCGTCGAGGATCAGCACGTCGGGCGCCTGTAGCAGGGCGCGGGCCAGGGCAGACACGACTCGCCTCGCCGTCCGACAGCTTCCAGCCGGCTTCGCCGATCCGCTGCTCGAGCCCGGCTGGCAGCCATTCGAGCAGGGGACCGAGGCCCAGTTCGCAGCACACCGCTTCAGCCTCCGTCAGGTCGCTGCTCGCCGGCGGCCACCGGCGACCCAGCAGCAGGTTGAATGCCAGCGTGTCGCAAAAGAGGTGGTCGTCGTGCAGCTGCGGCACCGAGGTGGCGGTAGGCGCGCGGGTGCTTCTCGGGCCACAGCCGGTAGTCCTTCCGCGTCAGCGTGTGCGGGCGCTCGAGGGTCCCATGCACCTGGAAGAGCCGCGGCCGCTCCCGGTCGCCGAGCCGGTCGTGGCCGTCCTCGTCCCAGACCGGGCTCGCGCCCCGCGCCCGCGCCAGCAGGCCGTCGTAATTGGTCGAGAGCACCGCCGCCCACGGCAGCCGCCCAGCGCCCGGTGCGCCGGCGACAGCTCGACCTCCCGGTCGTCCAGCATCTCCCGCACCGCCCGTTCGAGCACGGCGCGCTCCTGGCCCAGGGCGATGGCGTCGAAGAGGTCCAGCACGTCGCGGTACGACGCCTGATCCTCCTGGCATCGCTCCGCCACACCCTGCGCCAGCTCCTGCCACAGCGGCAGCCGTCGCCCGCTCCCACCACGCGTTGCCGCCAGGTGCGAGATCCCGGCGCCGACGAAGAGCGCCAGCTGCCCGTCCATGAGCCGCTGCGCCAGGCGGCGCGCCAGCTCGGGAGCAAGTGGGGATTCGATGGACACCTTGGTCCTCGCCATCATCAAGCTCGGCCGGGCAACCGGAGCGCCGGGATCCCGGCAGGCTCGGCCGCTCCACTCCACGCGATGATACGTCGTTCCACCGAATCCTAACATTCGCCGCTACCTCCGAGGCCCGCAGCCGGGAATAGACTGGCCGGCGATGCCCACGCGCGCCTGGAGCGGGACCAAGGAGTTCAACCGGCTCTCCGGGGAGCTCGCCGTGTCCGAGCGGCGCGATTTCGAGCGCCGGGTCCTCCCCTTCCTGCACGTCCTCTGGCCCGAGGCGCTCGGCACCCCGGCGCTGCGCTCGTTCGACCGCCTGGGGGCCGACCACCTCGTCTGGGCGGACGCCGAGCCATTCCCGCTGGTCGTCCAGTGCAAGGGCTTCGAGGCGCGCGAGCACGAGATCGGGCCGCCGCAAATCGAGCAGTGCGTGCGCTCGCTCCGCGCCTTCCGCGATGCGGGGCTACGGGCCACCCGGTATCTCCTGGTGCACAACCGCGACGGCCGCAACCCCGAGCTGCGCACCGCCGTCGAGACCGAGCTGCGGCAGCTGGTCGCTTCGGGACAGGTCGCCGCGGCCGAGCTCTGGGACCGCCAGACGCTGCTCCGGCGGGCCTTCGACGCCATGCTCGAGCGGATCCTCGCGGGGATCCGCGAGCGGCGTCTGTCGCCGCTGCCGCTCGACGCCTCGGGTGCGGGCGCGGGAGGCGTGCCGCCGATCGAGACGGTGCCGCTCGCGACCACGATGCTGGTCGCCGACCAGTTCCGCCTCCACCGGACCTCGCCTCCGGAGCCGGTCGTCGCGGACCCGGCGACGCTCGTCCTCGGCCAGGCCGGCACGAACCTGACGGTCCTCCTCGGCGAGTTCGGCTTCGGCAAGACCACCGCCGTGGCCCGCGCCGCAGCGACTGGCACGCGGCACGTCCTGCTGGTCGCCGGCGCCGCCATCTCGGCCTCCACGGCCGGCGCCAAGGACTTCCTCTATCAGTGCATCGACCCCGAGCGCCTGATGGAGGGCCTGCCCGACGAAGACCAGCGGGAGCTCCGCCTGCTCATCCGGCCCACTCTGCAATACCTCCTCGCCGACCCCGACCTGCCGGTCGTGGTGATCGTGGACGGCCTGGACGAGTCGGCCTTCCTCGCCCGCAGCGGCGGCATGCAGGTCCTGTTCAACATCCTGCAGCCCGTCCGCGTCCCTGTCCTCCTCAGCATGCGGACCGAGTTCTGGCACGACCGCGTCGCGGAGTTCGCGACCGTGTTCGGCCAGACTGGCCCTCCCGACGCCCGCCGCAACCGGACCATCCGCCTCGTCGAGCTGCTGCCGTGGACCCCCGCCGAGATCCGCCCGCTGCTCGAGCGCGAGCGGGACGCCCGCCATGACGCCGCGGAGAGCGCCCGCCTGGGCGAGCTCCTCTCCGCCCTCGACAGCGGCGAGTTCGAGCACCTCTACGGCGACATCCCGCGCCGCCCCCTCTTCCTGCGCTTCATCGCCGACTCGGTCGCCCGCTGGGGCCTGCCCCGCCATCGCGTCGGCAAGGCCGGCCTCTTCCGCGACGGGGCCTACCTCAAGACCCTGCGCGACGCGACGGCCCCGCGCCGCGCCGGCGGCGCCGGCCGCGCCCCGGTGCTCGCCGATGGCGAGAGCGCCGCGACCGCCTTCGCAGCTGCCTGGGAGGCCATGCTGCACGCCGCCGCCGCCATGACCGAGGTGCGCGACGGCGCCCTCGAGCTCCTCCCCTCCTGCACCTGGGACGAGCTCCGCGACGCCACCCCCGGTCTGGCCCGGATCGCCGAGCCGAGCGGCCTCTTCCTCCACAGCCTCCTCGCGCCCGCCGCTGCCCACGAGGGCCCCGGCAATCGCCGGGTCCGCTTCGCCCATCGCGCCTTCCAGGAGTTCTTCCTCGCCTGGTTCCTGCTCGAGCACCCGGAGCGCCTCGGCGGCGCCGCGCCGCCGCCACCGGTCCGCGACTGGATGGACGCCATCGACAGGGAGGGGCTCCGGCAATCGGAGACGGCGTGAGCGCGGCCCTCGAAGGCGAGGTTCCCCGAACCTCGTGACCAGCTCGGGACTGCCTCCACCGGGCCATCGAGACGCTTCATCACGCGGCGTCCGCCACCCCGGCGACCTCGTGCTCTCCTTCGAGGCGCAGCGGCGGACACGCCGCCGCGAGGGCGACGGAGCAGCAGATGGTCGGTCGACTGCCTGCAGCGCCGTGCCGCCCCACTCTGCTACCCCCGCAGGCCGGTCGCTATACTTCCCTGCAGGCAAGGGTGGAACGGATCTCGCTCGAGTTGTCGTTGTCGAGATGAATGCCTTCTACTGTGAAAGCAACGAGGTTCGAGCGATGACAGCCAACACGCAGACAGCACGCCGTGTACGAGAGCCATGGTTGGATGCGGATGACTGGGATGCGGAGCAGCATCCGAGCCTTGGGTCGATCTCGAGCGGGATGCTCGGGCTTCGCGTCGTCCCCGTGTTGAAGGCGACGCTGCCGGTTGAATTCGTCACGATCCCCGTCGCGAGAAGCTTCCTGGACGACGCCACCGGTATCGTCGCACATGCATTCAACTTGACCTGGCAATCTGGGGCCGCCCTCGGCAATTGGCGTGCGGGCTTCTTGGGCTATGAGGAGCCGGAAGACTGGCCCGAGCCCCTGCGCAAGGTCTTCGAGCGCTGCGATCAGAAGGCCGCCCTACGGTTTGTGCCCGCCGGCAATCGTCCAAGCCTGGTGATCGCGCAGCACCTGCCGCTCTACCAGCTCCTGCCGCTGCGATCGCTCCGCCATCACCAACTTCCGGCGCTGGGCAGGCGTACCTGGCCGCCTCCATTCTTCGGCGATCAGACGCTCGACTTGGCCGGGACCGCTCGGGCGTTGCGCTCGCGCCTCGAACGAGCCTTTGCGGCGCACGTCTGGCCGCTCCTGGTGCCACAGTCAGGCCTGACGGCGTTCAGCGCGAACGATCCCCTCCGGCTCCTCGCCTTCAACCTCGACTTCTGGCTACCCTATCTGGACCGCATCGTCGAGCAACGCATGCGCGTGTCCGGCAGGGCGAAGTACCGGAGCAGGTCCGACAGGGACGCGGCGACGCGCGTCCGTCGGCAACTCGGCACGGACTACAGGGTGGAAGCGCCGCTCTACCACGCGGAAGCGTGGCGTGGAGAGGCCGAGGCCTGGGAAGTCACCCGCGAAATGGTCGAGGCGGCCGATTCCGGGGGAAGGCTCCGAACGCTCATCGACGCCGTGCGCAGCCATCGCATCCAAGACGACTTCTCCGACCGGTGGAGCTGGGCGAAGGAGGACTTCGAGCGGAAGCTCTACAGCAAGCGGTCGAGATGCCGGGTGACCCTCGTCGAGCTCGGCAACACACTTCCCGTTCACGGTCCTGACAAGGAATGCGACCCTGCCACCAATCTGCTCTGGGACGACCTGCTCGCGCTCGTGGAACCGCGGGATCGCCACGTCGTTCTCTTCCTGCGCCATGGGGTGACGCGCGTCACCGAGATCGCCGAGGCGCTCGGCTACGCCAACCACAGCGCAGTGTCGAAGAAGCTGGCCCGCATTCGAGAGCACGCCAGGAGGCTCCTATCGTAGCCACGGCCTGCCTACGTGCCCATGGCTCACGGGAGACTTCATCCCGGTCCTGGCACAGCCCCTACCCTTCTGCGATCGCTGCTACGAGCTCTCCATGGCCCGGGCTCGCGCGAGCAAGCGCGATCCACCTTGAGCATAGAGTCTCCTCCTGGGCGCCGACCGCCCACCTCGTGGACTGACCCATGGCTCGGGATTGCGAGCTGCTCCATCCATGCTTCCCCATCGGCAAGCCAAGCGTGCCCCTGCTCTTCCTGGATACCTTCATCTGGAAGCGCCTGCTCGAGCTCGAGGACGACGTCTCGTTGCTGCGATGCGTCTGCGCGGCGGGGCGCGCCAGATCGCCATCACCAGCATCATCGCGGGCGAGCTGATCCAACGCCGCCTCATGGATGGCGTCCGTGACGTCTGCGGCGAAGCGTTGGTCACGATCCCCACGGATCGCATCTCCCTCAACCAGGCCGTGCGCTCGCTCGTGGGATACTTCGAGCGGCACGCGCGTGTCGACCTGCGGTGGGACCTCATGATCTCGGAGCCTCCCTTCGACACTCCGGCGGCCGGACTTCGACTCTGGCTCACCAAGTACTCCCGCGCTCTCAACGAGGGCCGCGCGCAGGATCCTCCCCTCACCAAGGAACGCTGGACCGCCAGCGTTGCGACCGTCGAGCGCGACTTCTGGCGCGACCACCTCGGGGTCTACGGCGAGGTCTTCGCGGAGCACTACCAGGGCCCCGAGCGGACCTTCGACCGCTTCTTCGACACCGACTACTTCCTCGATCTCCCGTTCGTCGCGCTCAAGGCGTACTACCTGGGCGACATCCTGGGCCAGCGCGCCATCAGGCCGCAGGACGTGGCAGACGTCTACTCGCTCGCCGAGCTCCTTCCCTACACCGCTCTCTATCTGATGGACACGGACCAGCACCACCGCTTGAAGACACTTTCCCGCAGGTATCCGACGCTGTTCGCCAATCTCGAGGCCCTGACCATGGTGCGCTCTCACCTCATGAGCTCCGAGAACCCCATGCGCGCCCTCCGGTCGGCGCTGGACGCTCTTGCCAGCTGATCCCGGCCCGCTCGAGTCAGAGGGTCGACCCGGCGGCTCGTCGCGAACGCTCACCAGGCGACGTCGTCGCCGGCGAGCGTCCCCCCGCCGCACTACCTCTCGCTGGGCAGGTGGAGAGCCCGCCTGTAGAACGCCAGCTGGTCGGCGCCGACCTGCTCATTCTCGGCCTTGTCGGCGGCCGTGATGGCCCCGCTCTCCAACATGGCCTCGATCTTCGCCCGCTCGAGCGGCGTCAGCACGTCGGCGACGAAGCGGTACGTCGAGCCTGGCCAGGTCTTGCCGATCACCTGCTCGTCGATGATGCCCTCCTCGGTCATCACTTTGAGCTTGAGGAAGAAGTGACCGACGCGGCGCCGCGCGCCGTCGATCTCCTGGATCCGCGCCGATTCCTGCGGCGTCCTCCCCTTCTTCAGCAGCAGGGCCTTGAACTCGCGGTCGAAGTCCCTGGGACGCTCCTGCTGCCACTCGCGGAGCGCCTTCATGGCGCCGAACATCTCGGGAGACCCGTACTCCGCCAGCAGCTGCAGCCAGACGACGGCCCGCGTCGACTTGTTGGTCTCGATCGCGCTCCGGTGGGTCTCCCAGGCGGCCCAGCCCGCGAACAGCGCAGCCGCGCATGCCGCGATCGCCGAGAGCCCCGTCCAGGCGTTCGCGCGAGCGATCCTCCGCGACGCCGTGGGCCTCGTCTGCGCAGCGTGCGGAGCGTGCTTCGCCTTCGCGCCCACCGCCGGATCCGGCGCGTCCGCCGCCGCCGGTCCGCCGAGATCCCGGCCCTCCGTCGGGGAGCCCGAGGCGTGCCTACGGGAGCTGGACAGTTTCACATCCTCCATCGCAGCGGAGACAACGCCTCCCGGCCCCGCTGCACGCCCCGGCCGAGCTCCCGGCTCCGCGTCCGTCGAGCGGGCAGGCACTCCCTCCCGCCCCGGCTTCACGCGCGGCCGAGGAGTGCCAGCATTTCATCGAGCCCGGAGACATTGGGCTGCGTGAGCAGCAGCAGCGGATCATAGATGACGTCGAACAGATCGCTGTTGCGGCGCCGTTCGATCATGCAGGTAAGCCGTTGCCGGGGGTTGTAGTCATATCCCCACCGGGGGGTGAAGAACAGCACTCCCGTCGGGCTGTCGGGGTCGATGAAGACAGCGGAGAGAGTCGCGGCTCCCCAGTGGAAGAAGCATCGCATGCGACTGCGCTGCTCCGCACCGAGCTCCTCGCGCATCTCGCTCAGCTCGCGGATGCTCGCCCGCAAGTGCGCCTCGCCTTCGCCCTGGAGCTCGCGCAGGATGCCCGGGGTGCCAAGCACGAACGTCACGGTGACGTCGCTCTTCTCCCTGACCAGATCCACCAGGCCCTGCCGTGCCGCGGAGTCGCTGAGCCAGCCGCGCAGGTTGGCGCCGGCCAGGATCAGTTTGCGCTGCACCAGCCCGAAGATGTCCTCTCGCCGATACCCGAGTTGGTCATAGAGATTGGGCCCGGCCAGGATGCTGCTCGCCGCCGGCACTAGGCCGCGAGCCTTCTGCAGCGTCTGGGAGAGCTGCCTCACCAGCTTCGCCCGGAGGTCCTTCCCGTCGTCGTATTCCTCGATGAGGCCCCGCTGCTTGCAGGATTCCTTGAACTCCGTGAGCGCCTTGTACTGGCCCGGATCCACCCTGTCCAGCCGCGCGGGTTTCCGCGAGAAATAGAGCATCGCCGGTTTCCTCGCGGCAAGATGCTCTTCGATCTCTTCGACCGTGCCGCTGGCTGCGGTGCCGGTAGGGCTGCCCAGCCGCGTCCAGAAGGCTGCGATCAGCAGGTCCGCGTCTCGGAGAAGTTGCCGGTTGACGATCGCCTGCGCTCGCTCCCCCATGATCGGCGATGCATCCTTCTCCCAGGAAAGGGGGATCAGCACGACTCTGCGCTCTTCCGTGTGAATCGCGTTCCATTCGCCGATGACCTCGCGAATGATCTGCCGCTCGCTCCCGACGTCGGTCGGTGAGGCGATCATCACCTTCACGACATGCGCCACGGAGGTCATCGGCACGGACTCGTGCTGACCAAGGCCTCGGCCGGTTTAGGTCCGACACTGGTAAACAACATCGAGGTCCGTCACTCCTCCGGAAGTTCTCTGTCGAGCGCACATTCTACAACCCTCCGGGGTTGGGGACATGCCGGGTGGTCAGGGCATCCAATGACGACGGATCTCGGAGTCTGGCCAAGATTTCAGCACGCCTCCTTCATGGATCTCCGATAGGTCGTTGGTACATGTCGTCGAGTACACCCGCTCTTGAATGTCGGAATAGGTGGCGCCAAGTGTTCGGCTGCGCCAGTATACAGCCCACCTTTGAAGGCTGAACTGGCCGTCTTTCGATAGCGGCGGAATCCTCATTGGTTCCGTCCAGTCCGCAAGGTCATCGGTCTTCAGCGCAATCAGCACGTTGAGCGCAGGACCATTGCCGACATTCCGCAGGGTCCAGCCGTCATTGGGATCGTATTGGAATACGAGCACGGGCCGAACGGAGGTCGCTACTGTCTGTCGTGCTAAATGGTAAGAGACTGCGCATGACCCTATTGATACGACCAAAGCTACCGCGGCAACGTACTCCTTCCAATTCACGGCGCCTCCTGATCGAGGGCGTGGCGGACACCTCCCTCCCAGATTGCGAGAGCCCGGGCCGCCTCGGATGCCTCGCGGCAGTGCTCACGCCCGGCCCACATGACTTCCCCATAGCGATCGGCATTGGCCGTTCCGTGGCCCAGCGGAGCCGGCTAGCGAGGCGCTTTCCTTGGAGCCGCTGCGGACATGGCGCGACCTTCGATGGCAACGACGGCCACGAGCTTAGGGCCGTGCCGTTGGGAGGTCAAGTTCTCGGATCGCCATCCTTTTCATGCCCCCTCCCTCGCCGCTGCTTCCCCAAACGCGTCCAGCGCCTCTCATCCAATTCCTCTCGCCACACCGCACCCGCCCAGAGCACTCATCTCGACCTCCTTGACGATCTCGTCGACCTCAGACGGGGCGAAGGTCAACGAGATCGTCAAGGAGGTCGAGATGAGCGCTCTGGGCAAGAGAGAAGCAGGCATCGGTCGTAGCTACACCGCAGTGGAACCAGCCGGCCCCTGCGTGGCGGTCGTGGGCTCGCGCGAGTTCACGGACCTGGGCCGCGTCCGCCGGTTCGTCGCGTCGCTCCCCGCCGGCATCGTCGTCCTCTCCGGTGGCGCCCCGGGAGTCGACCGCTGTGCCAACGACACCGCGCGGGACTGCGGTAAGGGCTGGCTCGAGTACTTCGCGAACTGGGACCGGGACGGCCTCTACTACGCCGGCCGCATCCGGAACCAGCGGGTCGCCGAGCGCTGCGATCGCATGGTGGCCTTCTGGGACGGCTGGAGCACCGGCACCCAGGACGCCTTCACCCGCGCCCTCGAGCTCGGCAAGCACGTGGTCCTTTACCGGCTGCGGTCCGTCGCCCTGGTGGGAGCCCTCGCCTCCACGCCCGCCGCCGAGCCCGGCACCGCCCGCACCGTTCTCGCCCTCGACGTGCCCTCGACCCGCAGTGACAATCAGCCGATCACCAGGACCTACCGCATCGCGGTGGACGACACCGTCGCGGCAGCCGTCGCCGGCGTCCGGATCGGCAAGCGCCTACGGGTCCGCGCCGCCTGCCGGCAGGTCCTCTGCAGCGACGAGGCAGGAGTCCTCCGGCAGCTGCGCGATGCGACCTACGAGGCCCGCAGCATCAAGCGCCTCCCCGGGAAGGACCGGGCCGCGTAGCCCGGCCGGCCCGCCGCCGCGATGCGCGCGGTCGCGGCGGCGGCCACGCTTTCAGCTCTCGCTCGGGAAGCCGCGGCCTGCAAAGCCCGCGGCCACGAGAGATCATGGACCTCGTCCGGGGCCAGGACCTCTGGACGACGGCAGGGCCGGACCCGGCGAAGCCCATCGCAGCGGCGACGCCGAGCCTTGCCATCGGCCGGTGGCGTCGTCACCGCACCCCCTGCTCGGAGAGCTTCCTCGGCGCTTCGAGGTGCCCTCTTGCCCTATCATGGGTCACCCGCCGCGCGCCGCGGCCCGCGGGCGCCTGCCGGTCCAGAGGCCGGCGACCGCTGCCGCGACGTGGCCCCCCACGGCCTCGCCACGACGTCCACCGGCCCGAGATGAGAGCCAAGCCCGCCAAGCTCGAGCCTGTCCGGACCGGCGCGCGGCGGATCCGCTGGCCACCCCGGCTCGCGCGCCTGCTCGGCAGGGTGCCCGACGAGGCGGTGGCGCGGCGATCCGGCCTCCACCCGAACACGGTCGCCGTCGAGCGCCGGCGGCGGGGCATCCCGCCCTCCTCGCCGCGCCGGCCCAGGGTGCGCTGGACCGCGGCGATGATCGCCCTGCTGGGGACCGCGGTCGACCGCGAGGTGGCGGCGGAGCTCGGCCTGCCGGTCCATTGCGTCATGCGGCAGCGCCGTTTCCAGGGCATCGCCGCCGTCGGACGCTCGATCGCCCACGGCCGCCACTTCTGGACGCCGCGGCGGGTGGCGCTGCTCGGCACGGCTCCCGACGGCGAGATCGCGCGGTGTCTCGAGCTGGCCGTCTCGACCGTCTGCCACCGGCGCCGCGTCCTGGGCATCGCCCCCTTCACGCCCGCGGCGACCGGGCCGCGCTGGACGCGCGCGATGCTACGTCTCCTCGGCACCCTCGCCGACCGGGAGGTGGCCGAGCGCTTCGGCATCCCGCTGCGGACCGTGCGCGCGAAGCGGTGGCGCCGCGGCACCCCTGTCCGCCCGGGACCACGGCTCAAGATCGCCCGGACCGCGGACCTCGCGCGGCTGTTGCGGCGGCCGAACGAGGAAGTCCGCCGCGCGACCGGGCTCTCCACGATGACCGTCTACCGCCTGCGCCGGGAGCTGGGCGTCCCCCACCCGCCTCGCCCGTCCGTATGGACCCCGGCGGCGCTGGCGCGCCTCGGCACCGTGCCCGATGCGGAGCTGGCACGGGAGCTCGGCGTCGGCGCGGCCTACGTCGCCCAGCGCCGCCAGCGGCTCGGCCTGCTGCGCCATCGCCGCTGGACCCCGGACGAGGAACGCCAGCTCGGCACCGCGCCGAACCGGCACCTGGCGGAGCGCCTGGGAAGAAGCCTGGGAGCGGTCGAGCTGCGGCGGCGCCTCCTGGCGCGACGCGCGCTCCCGCCCGGAGCCCCGTAGGACACCAGGGATCCTCCGCCTCCCGCGCCACGGCGCCGGGCCGAATCCCGCCGCCGACCGCCGGTGCTCCGCACGGCGCGAGCGCCGCGCACATCCAGGACTCGAAGCCCCTCCGCGGCCAAGACCCGATCGGTCCTCCACTCGTCTCCGCCGTCGCCAGAATCGCTGCCCTGACCGGCCCGTCGACCGGTGCTTGCGATGGTCACGCTCCGTCTAAGCGCCGCCCCACCCCAGCTTGCGCCGCCGCACCGCCACGGCCTCGACGCTCCGCCCGTAGCTGCTTCTGCTGCCCTCCTGCGGGCGAATCAGGTCGTTCCCTTCAAGCGTTGCCACCAGGTCAGGCGCCGATGAGTCCAGATCCCTGCTGGCGACTGGAGATCGTCGACGAGGCTCGTGAACTGCGGGTCGCTGACGAAGTCCTGTCGCAACCTCGGCCACTCTCGCCGCAGCAGGGCACCCTTCAGGGTATTTGCCAGCATCCTTCCCCAGACATCCCAGATTCCTTCCGAGAAATAGCGCTGGCGCCACAGGTATAACTCCAGGTCCCGGAGATTCAGGTATCGGAGGACTGCCTGTGTCGTGAGGGGATTCTCCGGCGGCGGATGGTTGGGATCGAGGCGCCCCACCCACGCCTCGGGGGGACATGCAGCGACGATGTCGTCATAGCGCTTGCTGCACTCGAGCAGAATCTGCGCATTGGTCTGCCGTTTGTACACGTGTGCGGCCCACAAGAGACCGGCGACAGCAGCCATCAGCCCCGACCCTGCGGTGATGGCCACGGTAAGCACTTGGGCGCCTGACATAAGACAACCTCCCTCAGCCGGCCTAAGGCACGCCCGCGGCGGCTGCCAGTATCTCGGACCTGAGCGGAGCCGTGACCATGCTCTCTCCGGGGCAAGGCCCTGTGACGTCCATGCCTGCAGCAGGGTAGCGTCTTACCAGCTTACGATGGAGTTGAGTTTCCGCACAAGCTTATTTAGTTGCTTGCATGTGGCCAAAGGCTCATGAGCCTGCCACCCCGGACTTCTCTGGGCAGCTCCGCGCATTGCCGCCTGGCCCCTGGTTCTGGCTTCGGGCGCCTTCCTCTGCCAGCCGCCTCCGTCGCCGGCCGATGGCGCCAGATCGGCCCGGGGGCGGCCAGGAGCTGCAGCTCCTGGCATCGCCGACCGCGCCGGGTGGGGCGGCGGCTGCCCACGGCCGACGAAGTGCGGCGGCTGTCGGACGGCGAGGCACCTCCGTTCGTGGCCAGGGCATGCATCGATCCGGGAGCGGCGGGCACCATGGAATGCGGATGCGGAGATGAGAAGGCGGTGCGGACTCGGGCGAAGTAAGGAGAAGCCAGGGAGGAGGAGACGATCGCTTTGTTCGAGCCCGGTCTGCCTGGCGAAGCTTGCGCCCTCTTGCAGTTCCACTTATCCTTGCTTGAAGCCTCGCTCGTCGAGGTCGCATGCAAGAGAGGACAGGTGTGTCCACCCTCATCAGCCTCGTCCTGCCCCATGGCGGCCTTTCGAGCGGACCGCGTGTCACAGGTCTTCAACGGCACCGGGCATGACCTCCTCTCCGCCAAACGATACGCAGATCGCCGTCGTCGATCAGGAGCTCGATCGCTGGAGTCATGAGAAGCGGCGGAAGTACTCGCGGTTCACGCTCTCCGTCTTGTCCAGCATCCCATGGGTCGGCGGCTTCCTGAGCGCGTCCTCCAGCCTCCAAGCTGAGTCCGACCAGGCTCACGTCAACGAGCTGCTCAGGCAGTGGCTCAGGGAGCACGAACGGAAGATCCGGGAGCTTGCCCAGGACATCATCGAGATCGTCCAACGGCTCGAGGAGCTGGGTGCGGCCGCGGAGGCCCGTCTCATCGATCCCGGCTATCTCCTGCTCGTAGAACAGGGGTTCAGGGTGTGGGACAAGGCCGCGACCCAAGAAAAGAGAGAGCTGATCAAGAAGATCCTGCCCAACGCGACCAGCACGTCACTAAGCTCGGACGATCTCGTACGGCTCTTCATCGACTGGGTCGATCGCTATCATGAGGCGCACTTCGCGGTCATCCGCGAGGTGTTCAAGAATCCGGGTGCAACACGGGCAGAGATCTGGGATGCGATCCATGGTCGGCCAGTGAGGGAGAACTCGGCCGAGGCGGATCTCTTCAAGCTGCTGATCCGGGATCTGAGCGCTGGCGGCGTGGTCCGGCAGCACCGAGAGACGACACCGGAGGGCGAGTTCTTGCGCAGGCCGCGACGGCCGGCTGGACGCCCATCGTTGACCGTGAAGTCCGCGTTCGACTCCCAAGAGCCCTACGAGCTCACCGAGCTGGGCAAGCAGTTCGTCCACTACGCCATGACCGACGTCGTGCCACGGCTTCCGGAGAGAGCGGACGAGCCCTCGGCTGGTGAGGGTTCAGCGGCGGCACCGCCCTCCACTGCGGGACATGGGCCTCTGGGCGAACCTATGGCTTGAGCAAGCATTGCGCTCGCCTGATCGGCGAGCGCCAACGTCAAGGAGCGAACCGCACGTGAGCCGAGCGCCCTTCCCCGTCGTCACGCTGCGCAACGATTCGCGCTGCGCCTACTGCCGCTGCTGGCGGATTCTCCTCGATGGCGTGATCGTCGGAGAGACCGCCGACACCGCCGAGGTGCGTGCTTGCGCCGAAGAGCTCGCCGTCAAGCCTGCGGCCGCGGCACAGCCCAGGTCAACCGCCTTGCTCCCCCTGCCCATCTCAAGCGGAGGTCTCGCCGTCGTCACTGACAAAGGCTTCGATGTAGCCGGGTGACGGAAATCCCCTCTCAGCAATCAGCTCACGCACTCTGCCGAGCTTCGCCGGATTCTGGGTGAAGAAGTCCTGCAGGTCGCGTCGTAGCCGGTGAGGATGATTGTGCCGCGAGAACACATCGCTGATGGCAGACGCGATACTGAGATCTGGCTCGAACCTTTCCAGGTAGTAGACGACCACCCGGCTGTTCCGGTTCGCCCAGTGAAACTCGTCGATCAACACTTCATCGGGACCGAAGGCGAGCGCGTGCAGCCTCCTGAAGAACCCCTGCTGGCTCAGAGCTTCGAAGTAGTCGTCCAGCGGCAGCTCTCCGCGAAGCTTGTGGATCACATGATCGATCGCCTCGTCCCGCTGCTCTTCAGGGATCAGTCCGTGCGACAGCAGCGCGCTGAAGACCGCGAAAGCCTGCGACCTGATCGTGAAAAGCTTCTCGTGCCACAGCCACCGCACGCTCGTTTCTTCTGTCACCAGCTGAGCGACCCTGCCCGGGTATCGTCCCAGGAACGGCAGCAACAGCTGCTCGTCGGCCTGCAGGTGACGAACCACGGTCTCCATGACTCTGGGGCTGCCGTACGCGAGGACACCATCGAGGAACAGGAACAACAGTTCCTGATCGACCACCGGCAGGACGGCGTCTTGAAAGCAGCCGTGCACCTTGACGAAAAAGTCACTCAGGTTGGAGGGCTCGACCGCAACACCGATCTCGGCTACGAGCGCTTGGAAGCTCCTTCCCGGCGGGGTCATGCTCGGATCGAAATGACGTCGGATCTTCTCGAGCAGCGCACCCTCGCTCCCACTCACCACGAATCTCGCGAGACTTGACCGCAAAAACAGCCAGAATGCCTCGACGTGAGGCGCCTCGATCCGGTTCCTCTTGCTATGAGCACAGTCATTGCGCCGGTTCTTGTAAAAGGCAATCTGCTGGCGCAGGTCGTCGGCAATCAGGAAGACCGGATCCTTCCGCTGCTGGATGAGGTCGTAGGTCGAGGCGTCCCAACGATCCTCGTCTCTCAGCTTGGCCAACGCATCCCTCCAGCGCGCCTCCGTCAAGCCGGGTGGCCGTTCGGCGGCCAGCATTCGATCGCGAATCACCGTCTGGAAGGCCAGATACGACAGGATCATGGCCGCGCGATAGGCTCCGGTCTTGTAGCAGGTGACTCCCTCCGCGAAGAGCGCCCCCGCTTCATCGGACATCTCCTGTTCCTCGAGCCAGCCTTCAAACGGCAGCTTCATGGTCTGTGGGTCTCCGAGCAGGTGTGCCAATGTGGGCATCTCGATCATTGTCGTTTGATGACCCGGGACACGGCTTTCTCATTGAACTTTACCAAGACCTTGATATCGCGGTAAGCTTCACCCCTGTTTCTCACCCTGATCGTCAAGAGGCCTTCGCGACCGACGAATTGCGACTTGGGAAGCACTATGGAGAATCCCGACTTGCCGGCGTTGGGGTATGCCGCGAAGATCAGGCCGATGTCTCTTCTTGGGGATCCATAGTCCGCCGCGGTAGCCACCAAGTCGTCATCCAGAAGTGCTTGCACGCTGGCGACCGCCTGCTTGTCGATCGCCCAGCCGTAGAGCCGATAGCTGTCGTTCTCCACCATCCCGGGGAAATCCACGTAGCCAATCGGCTCTGAGAGGAGCTCCCGCTTTCTGCCGATCTCGTAAAGCACCAGTCGAAGGGCCCCAGGACCGTACTCCCGCTCCAAGTCGAAGCCGGCCTCGACGATGATGTCTGTATCCACGAGTTCGTAGTGAAGCAGGGAAGACAGGGCCATCACGCGCGCATACACGGGCGCTTCTGGCTTGGATAGTATTTCAATATGCGCGGCTGATGCTTTTCTCTCTTCGGTCCTCGAATTCTGAAGATTGACAATAGATCCCACGATCCCGCCACCGAGAACGAATGCCACGACAGCTCCAAGGGCCGAGAGCTTACCTGCCAAGTTACTCATCGCGGCCGTACTCTCTCTTGCCGTGCTCATGTCTTATTTCCCCTGATCGCTATGGTATAGAAGATGTTTCCCTATCTCGATACGGCCGTCGATCAGGCACCCCGTACCGGTCTCGTCCGGAGCCACGCCCCAGCTCACGCGAGCGCGCGCAAGAGCCTCCTCGGCCCCCGCCGGATCCCCTGCCAGTCGCCGAGCCTCGCCGACGAAAGCCCAGGCGTAGCCTGACAGCCGGTCCCGCCAGCGCTCGGCATCTTGCGGCCATGTCGCCCACGGCGGTTTCGCATCCGCCGCCGGCACCGCTGGCGCCCCAGGCCCTACTCTCCCAGCCAACCGCGCTGAGAGCGCCCCCCTCGCGCGTCCCATCGGCGCGGCCGCCACCAAGGCCACCTCCACCGCCAGCTCGGCCAGCTGGACCGCCGCCGCCGGGCTCTCCGTGCCGACCCGCGCGCTCTCCTCGCACAGCCGCTCGCAGAGCGTCCAGCTCTGGAACTCCGCCGCCTCGCGCACCAGCGCCCGGCGTTCCTCTGGCCCATAGCGCCGCAGCCTGTCCCAGAGCTCCGCCGCCCGGCGGCGCGCCTCCTCGAAGTCGTCGTCCCCGCCCTTCCCGGCCCCGTCTCCCTCGCCGCCTTTCCCGCTGGCGCCCTTCCCGCCGCCCTCGCCACCCCCACCGCCGTCCCCGTGAGTACCCCAGCCCGCGCGCAGGCCCGCCCCGACCAGCTCGAAGAGCATTCCCGAGAGCCCGCTACCGTCCCAAGCCAAACCCGCGTCCGGTGATCCGCCGGGATCCCCACCCCGCGTTACCTGCCTCCCGGCCCTCGCGCCGCCTGTGACGCCGCCCGCGCCGCCCCCCGCACTCTCCGCCGCCATCCCCCGCACGCTTCGCACCAGCCCGAGCGCCTCCTCGACCGCCGACACCGGCAGCCCCAGCGCGCCGGTGATCCGCTGCACGGTCCTGGTCGAGGGCTCCCTCTTGCCGGTCTCGATCATCGAGATCCAGCTCCGGCTCACCCCCAGCGCCCGCACCAGGTCGGCGCGCTCCCAGCCACGGAGCATGCGCAGCATCGCCAGCGCCAGCCCGACCTCGCCGCGGCCTCCTCGGATGCTCATCGCACCTCCCGGTGTCGTAGAGTCACAGAACCGTCTCGCTGGCAAGGTCGAGGCGTCTTTGACGGATAGACCGCGTTCCCAGGTTCACGACCGGGCGTCGTTCCGCGCCTCGCGCCGGAGACCCCTCGCTTGCGGAGGCCTTCGGCCACCACGGCCACTCCGCCGGCCTTCCTCGAAAGGAGCACGTCATGCCTCAGCGTCCCTCGCGTTCCACCCTCGCAGCGCTGCTGCTCGGCGCCACCCTGCTGCTTCCCTGGCTCGCCGGCTCCGCCGCCAGCGCCGCGCAGCCCGCGCCGCACCGCAGCGTGGCCGTCGCGAGCGTGCTTCCCGAACCTCTCGCACGGCTCTGGCAAGCCCTGGTGCAGCTGATCCGCGGCTCGTCCGCCCCAGGTGCGACGTCCGCTCCGGGCAGCCGCGTGCTGCCGGACGCCGGCTGCGGGCTCGCCCCCGACGGCGGTTGCACGTAGGGCTCGCCGGCAGCCGGCCGCTGCACGCCGATCCCTGACGCCCACCTCGCGTCCTTGTCGTCAGAGCGAGACGCCCTCTCCGGCGAGTGGACGTGGCCAGCCCGCCTGCCGCGCTCTGGCGGACGCTCGATCGTCGCCGCGTCTCATGCCGGCACTTCGAAGCGCAGCTTCGGATCGTGGCGCGCCCGCAGGAGATAGGCGATGAGGGCGCCGGCCAGCTCGGCGCTCAGGCGCTCGCCCTCGGCCGCCTCGCGGAAGATCTGCAGCGCCCGCCGTGCTTCGGCATGAATGCCGAGGTCGTGGAAGACCGGCACCGCCTGGCGCGACAAGGCCTTCACCTCCGCGGTCCGCCCGGCGGCGGCGAGCAGCTCGGCCAGCTCGAGCGTCACCAGGGCGGCGTCGTAGCCGATCCCCTGCTCGGTGAAGCGGGCCCGCACCTCGTGGAAAGCCGCCACGGCCTCCGGCAGCTGTCCCAAGCCGGCAGCCACCTTGCCCTCCAGCCAGCGCAGCCGCACGAGGTCGAGCTCGTTGCCGAGTCCCCTCGCCAGCAGCTGCAGCTCGCCGAGCGCTCTCTCGGCCTCGTCGGCACGACCCATGCGGCAGAGATTCAGGGTCAGGTTGAACAGCAGCACCAGGCGAAGGCGCGCCTCGCCGCCCGCGTCCAGCAACGGCGCCGCCTCCCGCAGCACCCCGATCGCCTGCTCGCACTCCCCCATCTCCTCGAGCGCCTTCGCCTTCGCCAGCAGACGGCGCGCCCTGGCCTCGCCCACCCCGCCCATCGCCAGCGCCCGCTCGAACAGCTCCAGTGCCTCGGGAAACCGCCGCTGATCCAGTCGCAGCATGGCCTCGAGGTCCAGCACCCGAGCCCCGTCCAGCGCCCCGGCGTCCACCGCAGCGCCCGCCGCCCACAGCTCCCTGGCCCGCCCCAGCGCCTTGTCCGCGGCCAGCAGGTCGCCCCCGACGCGGCGCGCGTTGCCGAGGAACGCCCAGGCGTAGCCCTGCACCAGCGAGCGCCAGGCCGCCTCGCCTTCCACCCGACCCGCGACCTCGAGCGCCAGCTCCGCGAGCTCGACGCTCCGCGCCGCGTTGTCGGCGGCCGCCCGGGCGCTCTCGGCGCAGAGCAGCTCGCACAGCGCCCAGCTGCGGAATTCCTCGGCCTCCCGGACCAGCGCCCGCCGCTCCCGCGCCGCGTACGGCCGCAACCGCGCCCAGAGCGCCGGCGCCCGCCGCCGGGCGTCCAGCGCATCGCCCTCGGCGGCAAGCCGGGTCAGCAGCCGCCGCACCCCGTCCGTCACCGACCAGCCGATCTCCGCGGCGATCGCCTCGATCTGCGCCCGCGCCCAGCCGGCCCCGCCCTGCTCGCCGCGCGCCAGCTCCCCCGCCACCCGCGTCGCCGCGATGAACGAGAGCGTGCGGTCGAGCACCCGTGGCGGATAGCCCAGCGCCGCCACCAGCCGCTGCAGCGTCGGCACCGAGGGGAGCTTCCCGCCCCCCTCGTAGTCCACGATCGAGCTGCGCCGCACTCCCGCCGCCGCCGCCAACTCGGCCGCGGTCCAGCCGCGGATCATCCGCAGCACCGTCAGGGCGGTGCTCAAGGCCGGGACCGTTCGTCGCGCCATGCCACCTCCGAATCGCAGCGTGCTCCGTCCACCTTCAACCGGTGAGCCGCGCCCGGACTGCGGGACAACCGGCCGCCCGCTGGATGCCTGCCCGTGATCCCATCCAGCATATACGGTCCTTCAGTGAACCTGGGATAGCTGGCTTTCCGCTTTCCAACCTGCGCCCGGCCGCCCCGTCCGCCGCGCGCCAGACTGTGCCCGACCCTGCCGCTGCCGCACCCGCCGCCCGCAGCCGGCGCCCGCCAGGAGGACCATGCCCCAGCCACCGCCCAGCGCCGCTCGCCCTCTGGCGCCCTCCCTTGCCGCCGCGCCTGCCGCGCCGATTCCCACCTCGTCCCGCGCTCTCGCCGCCTCGCCGGCCCGCGCCGCCTCGCCGACCCGCGCCGCCGCGACGCCCCGCTCCCGCCGCGCGCCCGCCCTCGCCTCCGATTCGGCGTCCAGCCTCGTCTCCAACCCGGCCGCCGATCCGGCCGCAGCCCCCACGCGCCGTGCTGAGCTCGACACCTGACGCCGCGGCCCGCCACCTGCCTCCCGAGCTCGTCGCCCGCCTGCTCAGCGGCCGGGTCGAGGCCGACGAGTTGGCGCGGGACGTCCTGCCTCACCTCCTTTCGCTCTGTCCCGGCTGCCAGGCGACCCGCGATCGGCTCGAGGAGCTGCAGCGCGACGTCGGCCACTGGGACTACGCCGTCGCCCTCGCCGAGGGCCCCCAGGCGCCCGCGCTCTGGCGACGGCTCGAGCCCCTCTCCCACGCCGACCGCCTCGCCGCGGTCGAGAGCGACCCGGCCTTCCACAGCTGGGGGCTCTGCCGCCTCCTCCTCGCGCTCGCCGCCGTCGCCGCCGCCGAGCCTCCCGCGACCGCGGCCCGCCTTGCCGCCCTCGCCGTCGCCGTCGCCAACCGCCTCGACGACGCCTACCACCCATCCTGGGTGCGGGACCTGCGGGCGCTCGCCTTCGCCCGACTCGGCGATGCCCGCCGCGCCATGGGCGAGCTCATGAGCGCCGGCCATGCCCTCGAGAGCGCGCGCAGCCTCTTGCAAGCCGGCACCGGCGACCCGGCGCTCGAGGCCGAGCTGCTGATCCTCGAGGCCCTCCTGCGCCGCGACCAGCGCCGTCTCGCCGAGGCCACCCTGCTCCTCGACCGTGCCTACACCATCGACGCCAGCGCCGCTCGCCGCCGCACCGACTCCGTCGCCGCCGACCCGCAGCGGGCCGCCCGGATCCTCGCCCACCGCGCCTGGTGCCTCCACCACCTCGGCCAGCCCGGCCCGGCCGCGGCCCTCCTCGCCGAGGCCGAGCGCCTGGCCGACCCGGAGCGCTCGCCGGCCCTCCTCCTCGCCGTCCGCCTCGGCCGCGTCTGGACCGCGATCGCCCTCGCCGACCTGGCGCAGGCCGAGACCCGCCTGCCGGCCGCCGACCAGCTCGCCGCCCGCCTCGCCGACCGCCCCGCACACTTCCGCCTGCGGCGCGCCGAGGCCGCCCTCGCCAGCGCCAGCGCTCCCCGCCAGCGCGGACCCGCCGAGCAGTCTCTGCTCGACGCCGTCAGCGGCTTCCTCTCGATGGATCTCGGCTGCGACGCCGCCCTCGCCTTCCTCGACCTCGCCGTGCTCTACCACGAGCACGGCGCCGGCGACCCTCTGCGCCTGCTGGCCGCCGAGGTGCTGCCCGTCTTCAGCGCCCCCGACCTCGAGCGCGACGCCTTCGAGGCCCTCCTGCGCTTCCAGGACGCCTGCGCGGCCGATCGCCTCACCGCCGATCTCGCCCGCCAGCTCGCCGCGCGCATCGAGGACACCCGCGCGCCCTCTCTCGCCTGCTGGTCGGCGCCGGCAACCGTGCTCGCCAAGGAGACCCACACCGATGCCGCCTCATCCCACGGCTGATCTCCTACCAGAGGACGATCCTCGCCGCGCTCGCCTTGCAGACCCGCCCGCGCCCGTCGGCCTCGACGGCACGCCGCCGGCGCCGCGCCGTGCCCACCCTCCGTCGAGCACCGCGACCCTCCTCGCCACCGCCGCGCTCGATCAGCGCCTCGCGGCCCTGCTGCTCCGCCTGCCGCCCGACCGCCGCCAGGCCGCCATCCACGCCGACTCCCACTTCCGCCGCCTCACCCTCGCCCAGCTCTTCGCCCTGCGCGCCGAGAGCGAGCTCCACCAGCCCGCTTCCAACCCACTGGCCACTGCCGAGCTCGCCGCCATCATCGCCTCCGAGCTGGCCGCCGACACCGGCGCCTGCGACACGCTAGACCCGAAGGTCGCGGAGACCGCCGCCCTCGCGCACTGGCTGCTGGGCAAGGCCCTCCTCGAGCGGCGCCGCTTCCGCCTCGCCGAGGAGTCCTTCCACTGCGTCTTCACCTTCGTCGCCGACCGCGGTCCCTCCGAGCCCCAGGCCCTGGCCTGCGCCGGCCTGGCACAGCTCCACCTGGAGCTCGACCAGCTCGACGCCGCGACCGCCCTGGCCCTCACGGCCGCGGACCTCTTCGGCCAGCTCGACGCCGCCCGCCCTGCCGCCGCCTGCCTCGCCCAGTTGGGACTCGCGCTCCACGACGCCGGCGACCTGTTGAACGCCGCCCACGCTCTGCGCCGGTCGCTCCGTCTTCTGGGCGATCCCGCCTTCGCCCCTTCCCTCGCCACCCGCCTCCATCTCGCGCTGGCGGAGATCTCGACCCACCTGGGGCGCTCCACCGCCGCCGTCGCCTATCTCGAGCGCGCCCGCCGCCTCTACCCCCTTGCCTCCTCGCTGCCCGAGGACACCGAGCGCACCTGGCGCGAGGCCCGCATCGCCGCGGCCGCCGGCCACCCCACCGCAGCCGATCCGCTCTTCGACCGCGCCCGACGCGCCCTGCTCGCCCAGGGAAGCCTCGGCGAGGCCACGCGCTGCACGCTCGACCAGCTGCTGCTGCGGACGGACTGCGGTCTTCCCGGCTCCGTGCCCGAGCTCACCGCGGCGCTCGCCGAGGCCTTCGAGCCGGCCGGCTGGGAGTCGGCCGATGCACTAGCCCAACTTGCCGGCCTCCCCGTCGCCCGCGCCTCCGAGCGCTACGCGGCGATCCACCGACTCCGCCTACGCCTGCGCCAGGAACCGCGCGGCGATGCCATCCGACCGCCGCTGCTGATTCCGGCCCGCGTCCTGATCGACAGGTTGCTGCGCTGGCGCGGCGAACACGAGGACCCTATCGGCGCAGCGACAGGGCTGTAACGACGATTCCGCTCCAGGGGCCCCACGCGGTGCCGCCGCCAACCGTGCAGTCAACGCCGGCCACCCGGGTCCGACCAACCGGCCCGCATCGCCTCCCCGAACGAGGACCAGCGCCTAGGCTCGGCGGCGCGGTCGCCCTCGGAGCAACCGCATCCTCGCCTTCCTGAAGCAGGCTGGGCTCGCTCACGCCGGTAAGCTCGAGAACTTCCTCATCCAGACTGCTTCAGGGCAAGGCGCGGCGGCAACTACTGTAGAAGCCATCGAGCGCACCCTCGTCGAGACGGGCGGCCAGGCCTCCGGTCGCTCTCGTCACGCCCGACGGTCGCCGCGTCTGACCTCGGGCGCAGCGAGAAGGTCGGGTGAAGGGCCGCAAACAGCGCGGCCCATGAGGAGGAAGGCGTGATTGCCGAGAGACGGTGTCGCTGCTGCAACTGCCCAGAGTCCCTTCACAGCTTGACGGCCTGCTCGGGCGGCCGCTGCGCCTGTCCCGGCCTCCTGCTCGACGACGACGATGACGAGGAGCCCGACGCCCCGACGGTCCCGACGCCACCGGCACGAGACGACCCGTAGCCGCCGAACGCGCCTTCCCGCCGGCTCCGGCAGGTTCCGGCGGCGCACAAAACCCGCGCCGCCGCTTCAGCGCTTCGGACGCTGCCCCTCGCGCCTGCGGCTGCCACGAAGGAGTTCGGACCTCGACCGCGCCTCGAGTCGGTGGCCGAGCTCACGACGGCGATGGCCGGCGCCCTCAACCGCGATCAACCGAATGATCCGAGTATAGAGGATCCGGCCTCGGCTCGCGCTTACGCTAAGATCAAGAAAAGATGTGGGGGTGGCGATGACTCGACACGACGCAGGCGTGGTGCTGTGGGCGGCAGCCGGTCTCTTCGCCATTGGGTCTGGCGCCTCGGGGCTGTTGGTGACGGATTTCGCTGTGGCCCTCTCGCCCGCCACCTATAGGTCGTGATGAGCGGAGGGCCAGACGTCGTGCGGATGCTGCTGGCGTCGATGGTCCTGTTGAGCTTGATCCGCCTTGCCGCCGGCGTGTTGCTCCTACGTCGCCGCGCCGCCCTTGCCGAGCGTTCGAGCCACGGGTCCATGTCTTCCACGGCAGACAATCTTCATTCACCCTCAGCCGTCACCTGAGAAGTACCGTCCATGATCCAAGATTTCGCACGCATTTCCGGGCCTCGCCTCTCGTCACGCGACAACTTCGAGGAGCTCATCTGCCAGCTGCTCGCGCTCGAGATGGGCGCGCAAGCACTGGACGGCTCCGGTGGTGACGGCGGCATCGACTGCTTTCGGGACACGGGTTCCGGGATCGAGGTCTTTCAGGCCAAGTACTTCCTCTCTCGCCTCACTCCCGGCCAGCGCGCTCAAGTCAAGCATTCTCTGAGCAGCGCCCTCGAGCGGCCCCGGCTCCGCCGATGGGTGCTCTGCATCCCCCTCGACCCGACGCCCGGGGAGCTCGCGTGGTTCGAGAAGCTGACACCCCCGGAAGTCACCATCGAGTGGTGGGGAGCAAGCAAGCTCCGCTCCCTCCTGTCGAAGCATCCCTCCCTGGCCGGCCAGTTCTTTGCCGCCGATCAGCTCGAGCATCGATTCGCAGAGTTCCAAGAGGAGATTCGCCGCTGTCTCCTGGCATCATCTCATCTCCCGTTCACCACCCCCCCGGCCGGCGACCCGTCGCGGCCTATCGTCTATCTCAGGCGAGCGCGCCATCTCGGGGACCTCCTGCTCGCGGACGTGGCGCTGCTCGACGAGTCCTCGCCACCGACCATCGCGATCGATGCTCACGAAATCGTTGCTTACCTCTCGATCGATTCCAGCTTGGCATGGGCGCCGCCGGTCTTCGACTTTTGCATGGAACAGTCCCCCTTCAAACTGGCACTTCTGAAGCCATCCGCCTTCGAGCTGTACTCGCACCTCGACGCGGTTGGCCAGCGTGGTATGGCGTCGTTCGCATCGCTCAGGCAGGAGAGGCATCTTCACGATCCGATGAGGCTCTTCGTCGAAGACTTCGAGCGGGACCCGGATTCGGCGGAGACCAGCCGTGCCTTCCACCGCCTCAATCGACTCCTTGGCTCCGACATCCTCGCCTCTGGCACCACGGCCTTGCCCAGGCTCCTCGGCATCCTCCGCTCCGGCAGGCTCAAGCTGCTCTCGGAGCCCTCCTGGCGAGAGGCCGGCGGCCTCGAGGAGATACACGACATGTTTCGTCGAGTACGACCCCGTGGCCGGGGGAATCTCGTCGACGCCGCCACCCTCGCCCTGGTCCGTGACGCCTGGAGCGCAGCTCCCGACAGCATCCGCATGCTTTCTTCGGTTCCGTCCTTTCTACGAGTCGCACGGGAGATCTTCGACCAGAGATCTCCGGTGCGGACCTCTCCCGAGTATGCGTACTTCGCCCACTCGGCCCGGCGCGCCGGCTTGAACGGCGAGAAAATGAACGAACAGGCGTCCTCCTTGCGCCAAGCTGCATCCAGACTGGCGTCGTTCGCGGAGTCCGGTTTCTCGCAGCTTTCAGGAACCCGAAGAGAGGATGCCCTCGCCGCCTTCGCTGCGTTTGCGCCTTCCTATCGCGACCTGCTGAAGCCGGTGGACGACATGATCTCGAGTGCCGCCAGCGTCACGCCCCAGATGCGGCACCTTGGGATGCAGGAGCTTTATCGCTACCTGGTAGGCGAGGCGCGGCTCGTCGACGGCTTCAGGAGATGGTGGGAGCAGGTCTGCGAGACGATCACCGCCATCAGGCAATCCATGCAGCTGGGAGAGTCCGAGACCGACCTCCGCGCCCTCTACGGAAGGCTCGACAGAACCTCACTGCAGTAGATCCCCCGGGCTGCCAAGGCTGCCGAGAACATCGTCAGGGGAGTGCCCCCCAGCGCAGCTCCTGCCGCAGCCAAGCGCGAGGGAACAACTGCAGGCCTTGCCCGCCGCGTCCCCGACGAGGTTGCACTCGGTAGCTTCTAGGGTTCGCCGCGCTTTGCCGTGAACCGCGCGGCGATCACGTAGGTCGAGTCGGCCATCAGGACCCGGTACGGGGCGGCGAGCTCTTCCCATTCGCCGCGCCGCCAGCGGACGGGGCCCCGCGCGGCGATCACGGCGGGGGCGAGGCGGTGGCGGGCAAGCACGCCGGTATAGGCCAAGATCAAAGGTTCCGGTCCCTCGGCCAGGATCCCGAAGCCGCCGCCCAGGAGCGCTTCGACGGAGAGAAAACGGTTGAGGTGCTCGCGGAAGGCCATCCAGCCCTGCGAGACCGCCTCGTGGGCGATCACGAGCTCGCCGATCACTCCCGCCAACGACTCCGGCTTGCCGGAGAAGAACAGCTCGCTTCTTGGCGCGTTGTGGCGGAGCAGGAGCGGGTGCTCGGAGAGCAGCTCCAGGACGCCGGCGGGCTGGACGAGATCGAGGCGAACCTCGACGGGATCGTCGCACCGGATCGACCACCGGCTGGCCTCCGTCCCTTGCTGGTGGCCGTCGATCGACATCACGATCGTCACCGCGCCCGCCCAGAGCCGTGCGGCCTCGACTGTCATCGACGCCGCTTCGTATTCCGGCGCCGACACCTGCTCGAGAAGCTCGATCATCGCGCCGTCGCTATATAAATGAGACCTGGCTCGCCGCGCCATTGGACACCCTCGGCCGGATCTTAGCGCAGCCAGCTCGCTCGCCTGCACTGCGGCACTGGCGCGGGTGGCGCGGCCGCCGAGGACGATCCTCCGGTTGCCACTTCATCTCAGGATTTAGGGCTCTATTGCAATATGGCGAAGCATAGATAAGATTGCAGCATCCCCACCAGATCGGGCTAGGATGCTCCCTGTATGCCCCGCTGTGCCGGCGCCTCTGGTTCATCTCCCGGCCCGCCAGGATCGGGCCTCGTTGGCGGCTCGGCTGGAAGCGTCGGCATCCCGCCGCGCCCCTCCTCGACCGGTGGGTGGCACCGCTGGCCACGGGCGCTACGGGTAGGCCGTGACGATGGCCCGTCGCGAGACCGGAAACGGAGTCATCAGCGGAAGACCGCAGCGAATCTGTCCGCCAGCTCGTAGGGCCGCCAGAGGTTCCATCCATGCCAACAGCCCCCCGCCGACTGCTGTCCCTCGTCAGCTCCCACCGCAAGGTGGTCCTGCATTGGATCGTCGCCGCGCCGCTCATCGCCGGCGGGATCTTTCTCAGCAAACACTGGGACGACACCAACTATGACCTCGCGGTGCGTTACCGCATCTTCCAACTCCTGCAGAGCATGGTCCCACGCGAGGTGCGGCCGAACCGAGTCGCGATCGTGCAAATCGGCGATCGAGAATTCTGGCGGGGCGAATTGGCCCATCGCACCCCGATCAAGCGGGACTACCTGGCGAAGCTCATCCTGGCGCTTGACAGCGCCGGTCCGGCCGTCATCGCCATCGACCACAATTTTCGCTCTCCCGATCCTTCCGGGCGAATGGTGGAAGACCCCGCCTACCTCAAGGAAACGGAGGCCCTGCTCAGGGCCGTCGATGCCGTCTCGGCTCGCCGCTCCGTGGTTCTCCCATCATCGTTCGACTACCGTGATTTCCTCAATGGGCGTTATCGTCTCGATTCCGCGATCTACAGTCAGCATGCTTTCAACGACAACGTCAGCACAGGCTACACCAATCTCTTGCTGGACCTCAGGCGCGTGCCCATCACCTGGAGGATACAAGGGCTGCAGGATCCAGCAAGGTCCTTCTCTCTCGCCATGGCGCTGGCAGTGGATCCCGAGCTGCCCTTCCCTCGCCGCCAGGAAGTTCAAGACCGCTATGTCATTCTCGGCCGTTTCGAAGGACTGAAGGATTTTCGGCCGATCTCGGTTGACGCGACAGACGTCCTGGCCCAGAAGGATGGTGCGTGGCGGAGAGTCGTCAAGAATCGGATCGCCATCATCGGCGCCACTTGCCGAAAAGATGGCTTCGCGCTTGGCGATTATGTCGACTCACAGGCGACGCCGGCGGGCATCATCCCGGGCGTTCTGGTGCATGCGAACTACGTCGAGGCCTGGCTGAACTATCGCGTCATCGGCCTGATTCCCAGGTGGACGAGCGACGCCCTCGAGTTGCTCATCGCGCTGATCATCTCATGGTCTTTCATCGGCAGCAGAGAAAGACTCAGGAGTCTCGCGATCACCCTTCTGGGGACCGTCTTCGTGAGCTACGTCTTGCTCGTGAATCTCAACATCTTCTTCGATTGGTACCTGCCCGTGCTCATCGCCGTGCTGCACGGCTTCGTAGAGCAGGTCATCGAATGGAGAAGGAACGCCCGCCGCTTCCAAGCGATCAACCCAGGTACCGCCGCTGATCGATAGACCTCTTCTTGTCCTGGCGACCAGGAAACCTGCGGGACGCCACGCAGGCCCTCGGGCCGCCTTTGCAGGTGCTTGCTCCAACCCACGCTGCCCCTCGCGCTTCTTCTCAACGCTCATGGTGACCGCGTTTTCGGCAGTGGACTCGACCCCAGCGGTCCGCTTCAGCCCGAGGTCGAGGCAACCCCGCCTGCGCACGCCTCCCGTTTCCTCAGATCGCTTGCGGCTCCTCGGCGACAGGCACCCAGATCGCCGACACCTCGTCGCCGAACGGCTCGGCCTCCCCCGCCAGAGCAACGATCCCAACCCACGCCGACACGATCGCATCGAGCACGTCCTCGGCCGGCTTGAGGCCGCTCAGCGTCCATCGGCCATCCACGAGCGTCGCGAAGGCCTGCAAGGTGCCGGCGACCAGGGTGTCGAGCCGTTCCGCGACCCGCCACAGCTGCGCCCGCACCAGCGCCAGCCGTTCGGCGCGCGGCCGTCCAGGCCAGTAGCTGCCGGTCCTCCCGACCTTGTACGGCACCCTCCTCGCCGTCCGCATGAGCCGGAGCAGCGCCGGATGCGGATACACCTCGACGAGGGCACCGGCGCCGACCGCATCGCCAGCCGTCGCGAGCCGGAACCCCGCGGCCTCGAGCGCGGCCTGGAAGTCACGGCCCACGCGACCGGGGCGGTCGGCGCTGGGAGAATGGGTCCCGCAGCCCGCCCCGCCGAATCCCCGCGAGATCGCATCGTCGGCGGCGCGGCGTCCCCGGATCGGCGCGCGCGACAGCGGCAGGTCCGCACTGACCACCTGCGGCAAGACCCCGCCGAGGCGAGCCGCCGCGCTCGCCAGCGCGAGACCCTCATCGAGCCTCGCCCGCGCCCGGCCGCCTCCATCCAAGCCGCATGCCGAGGCGAAGCTGGAGAGGCTCGGGCCAGCGGCAAGCAGCCGACAGCGGCGTGAGTCCACCCGCCTGACGAGCGCGAACCCGCTGTCGCGACCGCTCGACCAGGCGGCGTCAACGCCGAGAGCCGCCTGCCTCATGGGGGATGCCTGTGCCAAAGCTCACGGTAGCGTCAGCTCCGCGTCCTCACGGACCGTCCTTCTCCGGCGCTTGCCCAGGAAGATATAGCTGACGCTCAGCTCCTTCCGAACGCTGGGGCAAGGATCTCCCGCCAGGTTGTTGTCAACCTGTACGATCAGCTTGCCGTCCACAACCCTCGACCTCAAAGCTTCGGACACGTCAACGCCCCCGGCCTCCGCGCCGTACCATGCAGAGATGATCCGGAGCTCTTGTTCGTCCTCCATACTGCTGTACCGGCGACGGACCTCCTCGGCGATGCCCGCCGGCTCCGGGAACAGCGAGGCTCGATGGACGCCGTGCGCACGTAGGGTCGCACGAATCTGAATCCGCGCCTTGGCGGTGACGATCAACTTAATCAAGTCGCCAGGCCAGTGGTACTGCCGTCCAATGTAGTCGGCCGGGTGAACGGTGAAGCATGCGCTCTGCGCGGTGATCCTCGGAGCAATGTGAGGGGGCGCATACAGGTAGATGTTGTCGACCTCGAAGGGGGACTTGCCGGCCGTGACCTCCCGCGGGCGCTCGGAGCACCAGATGGCGCTATCCGAGTGGTCGTTCGGGAGCTCGACCGCGAAGAACAGGGCGGCGGCCGCGTTCTCGGTCCAATCGAGGAACCTCGTCGGCATGCCGTAGTGACGCGCGAAGGCCAGCCATTCCCAATCATCCCTTGGTAGGGTTGGCATGTGCGGCCGCACCTGCCGCTGGAACTCCCTCAGCATGCTCTTCTCGGCGTTCACGCGCTCACTGGGCGTGTTCGCCGCGATCGCGCCCGCACGGTGGACCTCCGGAACCAGCTCCCATGACTCCCTGGCATGACCGCGGAAGATCGCATCCGTCGGCGCCTCGGTCTCGACGCGGTGCGCAAACTCGGCAAAGCTCGAGACCTCGGCTCGCCTCTCGCCGTAGGTCATGGCCAGCTCCTGCCGTAGGACCAGACGTTCCGGAGATACGCCGGGAGCAGCCGGTCCTTGAACCAGACCACCGCATCGTGAGTATCCTCGGCGCGGTCCCCGAAGAGCGCCCACCGACGGTCGTGACTCATCATCTCCCACCGCTTGTTCGCACCCGCCGGTACCACCTTCCCTTGATCTGTGATCGTCTTCGTCAGGGCATTGACACCTGGCGAACCGATGCTGACCACATGGGGATGACCCTGAATGTTGCTGCGCTCCTTGAAGAAGATGTCACCCATGACGATCGAACGAAGAAAGGTTCGGCGCCCAGACCTGTCGAAGTCGTCGATCGCTGCCTTGAGCTCATAGGCGCTCTGCCGGTCGAAGAGCTCGGGCCAGATGTCGCATCCCGTGACGATGACGATCGTCCCCAGCTCGACCTCTCGGGCCTCGAATCGCTGCGACTCCCTGAGCGCGTCCTCGATGCCTCGAGCGACCGGCAGCAGGGAGACCCCATCCTCCCAGAGGATGCCGTGCAGTTGGCCCAGGAGCTCCGGAGGGTCGCGTTCGCATTCCTCCGTCAGGTACACCGGGACCACCCTGCGGATCCCCTCCTCCTGTGCAAGCCTGATCGCCTGCACGATCTCGTCTCGCCGGAAGTACGATGGATCCGACCGCTCCGACACCACGATGACCGTCACCAGGGAGTCCCGCTGTGCCTCCCTGATCTTCCTCGGCCACGAATCTCCGGGGATGAGACCTTCTCGATCGCGAAACACCCGATTCCCGTCCGCAGCCAGCAGCGCGCGGAGCTTTCCGGCGTATTCGGCATCGGCCCTCGCATAGGCGATGAAGACGTCGTAGCGGAAGTGTTCGACCATGAGAGCTCCCTCGCCGCGCCACGAAACCGCGCCCACCGCCTGCTCGGATCGGCCGCACGCGAAGCCCGTCCGTCGCGGCGATCGTGCCAACCCGCCAAGGAGAGGTGACCCCGGACCTGGCCAGGATCCCTGCCTCGATCCACGAAGGGGCCTCTGTCCTCGGAGCTCCGCTCGGAACCCCCTCATCCTACGCGCAATGAATCACTAACTCAAGATCGACCTGCCAAGCGCGCACACGCCTTCGAGCGGGGTAGTGAGCGCGGACCTCCATCCTGCCTTGCCCGCCCGCGGCAGCCCGCCTCCCGGCCGCATCCCCGAGGCGAGACTCTCCAAGCGCCGGACCGCACGTGCATATCTGTATATATCGATCACTAAGAATGCTTGCGCTTCGTAACGCTGTCGCAGTACACTTTTCAGTCGACCATCGAGCGACAGGGCAGGAAACGAGGCCACCCGCAACCGGCTTCCTCTGGCCTCTCACCCACCTGTTCACGGCATGCGAGGGGTGAGAGACGATGAGACCACTCACTGGCCGGCGTCGAAATCCTTGGAGGACCATGCCTTGAGCTCCGGCCTGCCGCTGCTTTGGACTCTCGTCGGCATCGGCCTGGCGGCAATCTTGGCGATCTGGCTCCTGCCGCGATGGCATCTACGCCGCGCCAAAGACCACTTGAGCCCGGCGGAGCAACTCGACCTCGAGATCAAGTCCCGCAGCGTCCTGGTCCAGCTGGCAGGCGGCCTGGTGCTGCTCGTCGGCTTGTACTCGACCTGGGGCACCCTCGAGCTCAGCCGTCAGGCACAGCTCAACGAGCGCTTCTCGCGGGCTGCCGCGGCGCTCGCGAGCGACAGCATGCCCGTGCGAGTGGGGGCGATCACCGCCCTGCAGCAGATTGCCAAGGAGTCGGAGGCCTATCGCTGGCCGCTGAGCGACCTGCTCGCCGCGTACGTGCGAGAGCGGGCTCCCCGGCCGAGCGATCTGGAGTCGGCACCTGCGAGCATGCGCCAGCTGCGATCACGCGCCCCTTCCGACATCCAGGCCGCCTTGGACTTTCTCAAGGGACAGGACTGGGCCCAGGGTCCGCATCCCCTGGACCTCAGGAACACCGACCTGCGCGGCGCAGACCTCCGCCGCGCGAACCTATGCGGCGCCCTGCTTGGCGGCGCGGAGCTCTCCGGCGCCGACCTCGCGGACGCGGCGCTGACAGACTCCGATCTTGCCGAGACGGTGCTGCGCGGCGCCGACCTGCGCCAGGTCGACTTCAAGGGTGCGAATCTCGAGAGCACCCAGTTGGAGGCCGCCAAGCTGCAGTCGACCAGCCTCACTCCGGCACAGTGGGCCAGCGCCCTCGCCGGCCACGTCCGCGAGGAAGCGAAGGTGCACTTTGCTGGACCCTTGCGACTCGGGAGAGATGGCGAGAAGCTGTCCTTCTTCATCTCGCCGGCCCAGATGGTCAATGGCGGGGAAGGAGTCGGCGACAAGATCCATCTGAGCTCCGTGGATTTCCGCGGAGAGATCGAGGACGCCGGCGGCGGGCCGTTCGACTTCGACATTGGCATCCGGATCTCCGGCGCCGCGCTGCCGCCGCTCAGGGCCATCGACCAGCTGCGGCAGGAGCTCCTGCAGGCGACCGGAGCCGTCGGCGAAGCGATCCACGTCGTGACGCGCTTGGACCCTCCTACCCTGAAGCTCATGCAGTGGACGGCCAATGCCGAACATGTACGCGGCAACGCCTTTCCGGAGCGGAAGTTCTACTTCGACACGCGCGCCATCGAGCTCGACCACGGCCACTTCTTCGTGCAGGTCATCGGCTGGACGTATTACGGAGGCTCGCATTCCCTTCAGTTTCGCGACATCGATCTCGAGGTCGCGTACCGGTAGCGAGGCGCAAGCACGTCGGCTTCTCTGCCATGCCCCTCTGCTCAGGCCTGGCGCCAGGTCTCTTGTCGAGCCGGCCCGATTGCGGAGACGTCCTCCGGACCGCTGAGATCGCGGTCGACACGGGAGACGTGGCCCGCCGCGGCCGCCGCCGGTCACCACCAATCCCACCACCTTGCGGCCGCCCGCCCGTCGTCGTAGAGTTGTCGAAACTGAACGAGCAAGCCTCCCCCGGAGGGACCTTCCATGGCGCCGAAGCCGCTGGTCTTCGTTCCCGGCCTGCCGGGCAGCAAGCTGATCGACAACCAGGCCGGCGGCCAGGAGCTGTTCCCCAGCCTCGCGGCCCTGACCAGCACGACCCTGCGGCCGACGCTCATCCGCCGGCTCTCCGGTCCCGACGATCCGGACCAGGACGACGGGATGGTGGCGGGGGAACCGATCCGCTCGATCCTCTTCCGGAGCTCCCTGATCGACTTCTCCGGCACCCTCAAGCAGGCCGACACCCTGTACGCGATCCTGCAGGACCTCGGCTACCCGGCCGCCGCCTTCGAGCCGCCCTATCCTGACCGCTTCAAGGCGGTGGGCTGGGACTGGCGCCGGCCGGTCGACCAGCGTCTGGCGCAGGCGGCCCTCGCCGGCGCGATCCGCGACCTGCGCCAGGCGACCGGCGAGCCGGTCACCGTCCTCTGCCACTCGACCGGCGGCCTCGTCGTGCGCGCGCTCCTCGAGAGCCAGCCCGACCTCTGCGACCTGATCGAGCGCCTGATCGCCATTGCCATCCCCTGGGCCGGCACCCTGCAATCGCTGCCCCAGCTCCTCGGCCAGGTCGGCTTCGGCCCGATCGACGCCGCCGAGACCGCGCAGATCGTCGGCCACTCCTGGGCAGCCTTCGACGTCCTGCCTCCCGGTCCCCCCCAGACCCCGATGCAGGACGGCGAGGGAGATCTGGACCTCTTCACCGTCGCCGGCCACCAGGCAAGCACCCTCGTCGACACCGGCTGGATCCCACCCGGCATCGAAGGCGACCCGCTCCGCCTGCGCGCCGCGAGCGCCAACCGCCGTCTCGGCACGAGGCAACGGACCCTCGATCTCGGCGGCAGGAATCTCGAGGTGCTGAACCTGGTGGGCTGGGGCACCTCGACCCTGACCAATGCGGATCTCCAGAGCGCCGGCAACGTGATCCTCAACGAAACCACCGAGGGAGACGGCACCATCCCGCGCCGCTCCGCCGCCTGGCTCGAGGGCCCCGGCGTGACCACCTTCCTGCTCCCGATCGGCCACTACGAGGACCGCCAGCTCGAGAGCGTCCACATCGTGATCTGGCAGAACAGGCCGGTGCGCGATCTGCTGGCCTTCTTCCTCGCGGGCCAGCCGCGGCCGCCCTACACCTACGCCGCGGTGGACGCCGCCGACGCCGTGGGCGTCGACCTGCCGATCGTGCGCGTGCGCCTCGTGGCCCTGGACATGGCGGGCCGGCCGCTGCCCAATGCCTACGCCCTGGCAGTCGGGCTCAACCCGCCAAGCCCGGCGCAATACCTCCTCGACGACGACGGCCGCGGCACCATGCGCATCGCCCGCGAGCACATCCCGGTCGTGCAAGCCGGCCTGGGCCGCTTCGGCGTCGAGATCCACTGGCAAGAGGCCGGCCAGGACCGCCACAGCCCGGCCCAGTTCATGATCGTCCAGAAGCACTGAGCGGGGCGCCGCGCTCCGGCCTGGGCACCACTTGGCCGGCCGCGATCGGCTTCCGGCTCTCTCCATCGCTCGCCGCAGGAGGCCGCCCTCCACTGTCCAAGCCCGACTTCCAGCCCTTCATGCACGAACAGCCTCAACGCCCCACCGACATCGGATGAAGATCCCCTTGCGGAATCTTGGGCAGCTCCTGGCCAGGTGTTGGGTGGCCGCCGAGCAGGCAACAGCAACCGCGATCGCGGCGAAGCACCCTGACCCCCGCGAGGTGAACATCACCTTCCTCTTCGCCGGAGAGCTGCGAGCTGCGGTTGCGGAGGCAAGCGACAAGAAGCTCTTCGAGCGGGCCTTCCTGGCCGATCTTCGAGCTCGGTTCCCGGAGCTTGCCAACGCCGACCTCTCTGGCACGAGAGGCCTGATAGCCCGAGTGAGCTTTCACAATCAACACCACGAGGGCCGGCGGAGCGCCTCGGATCTGGGGGTCATCATCACGGCGCCGTCGGTGCGCCGGCCTGCCGCTGCCCCGCGGCTCGAGATCCTCCGCGACCAGTCCAGTGCCCTCCTGGCCCAGGCAAAGGTCGGCAGGCCCAGCCCATCTCGAGAGTCCCGCCTGCGATGGGGACGCCTCACCGACACGCAGGAGCGCCTCATCCCCGACCATGGTGACTACTACGCCCTGCTGCTCTACAGGCTCGAGGGCGCTGCCAAGAATGAGCTTGCACCCTTCCGCTGGCAGCCCTGTCGCCGCTACTCCGTCCCCGACATCAAGAGCTGGCTGCGTTCGGGCAACTTTCCTTCGGAATTGTCGTCCACTCAGGTCATCGATGCCTTGAGCTCCGGCACACTCGGCACGGACTCTCCAGCGGTCATCGAGAGGATCATCGATCCATCGTCGTCGCGTCATACCTCGATCGAGATGCACGTGTTCTGGCCGGATGGCACCGGCCCGGATCCACTGTTTACGATGCACCGGAACCTCGAGCAGCGCCAGAGACAAGTCGTCATCGTGCAGCGATCAGCGCCGTAGCGCTTCCAAGGAGACCTGATGGCGACATCCACGTCGGATCTATCGTCGCTCCCGCCACGCCTTCGCCAGTATCTTCTCCGGGCGCTCGACGCCGAGGAGCGCTTCGAGCAGTTCGAGGAGGCCTCGCTCGTCGACGACTCCGTCGAAGCGTGGGAGCGCCTGATCACGGATCACGCCTTCCCGGCCACCGCGGTAGGGTTTCAAAACGACGCCCTCTGCGAAGCCGGGCGACTTCACCTCCTCCGGTATCGGATTCGGCGGGATCCCGAGGACCTCCAGCTTTCCGTGGAGCGCCTCGAAGCGGCGCTCGAGACGTCCGCAGAGCCCGATCCGGACGTGCTCGCCAACCTGGCGAATGCGCTGCGGGAGCGTCACGCCGCGGACGGCGCTCTCGAGGACCTCCAAGAGGCGATCCGGGTGGCTGCGATGGCAATCGACATCGCTCGCGAGAGGTCTTCCGGCCAAGCGCCGGGTGTCGTGGCGCTGGGCCTTGCCCTGAGCGATCTGTACCGCCGCGAGGGCCGCCTCTCCGACCTCGAACGCGCGATCGGCCTGTTCACCGCCGCGCTGCGCCTGGTCCGATCCGGCTCCCGCGACCGCGCGAGCGTGCTCAACAATCTGGGGCTCGGCTTCGGCTACCTCTTCGAGCGGACGCGAGAGGAGCGCGACATCCGCAAGGCCATCGAGGCCTTCGAGGCTGCCGTGAAGGAGACCATGGGGTCTCCGCCGGAGCTGCCAGTCCGGCTCCATAACCTGGGCAAGGCGCTCGCCGCCGGGTATCTCGAGACCAGGGACGTAGGGCTTCTCGAGCGAGCGATCGACGCCGGCCACCGCGGGATCGAGCTGGCACCCCCCGCCTCCGTGGACCTCCCCATGCTGCTCGAAGGCCAGGCGGAGCGCCTTCATATGAGGTATGAGGATCGCCGTGACCCCGCGGATCTCGACCGCGCGATCGAGCACTGGGAGCGGGCTGCCGAGACGGCGCCGGCGGGCAGCTCGGGACGCATCACCAGCCTCTCGGGATTGGCCGAGGGTCTCATCGCGCGCCATCGCCTTCGTGAAGACGCGGAGTCCCTCGAGAGCGCGCGCGAGCTCCTTCGGAAGGTCTGCGCCGGCGGCCTCGACCGCGCGACCGAGCAGGTCTGGAGGACCGCGCGGAGGTGGGGCCAGTGGGCCTTCGGACGGAGCGCCTGGGAGGAGGTTGCGCAGGCCTGGTCGCACGCCGACATCGCGTTGCAACGTTTGCTCGGGGTGCAGCTCGGCCGCAGTGCCAAAGAGACCTGGCTGCGGGAAGTCGGAGCGATGACGCGGGAGGCTGGGTTCGCCATCGCCAAGACCGGGGACATCGACGCAGCTGCGGTAGCGCTCGATAGGGGACTGGCCCGGCTGCTCGCCGCCTCCATCCAGGTGGACCGAGTCGAGCTGGACGCCGTGAAGAAGGAACACCCCGAGCTGATCGAGCGGTATCAGGCAGCCGCCGGTCGCGTTGCCTGGTTCGAAGAGCAGGAGATCCGCAGCGGGAAAGGCTGGCCCTCGATGGATGTGGCCCAGACCCGCGACCCCCGCCCCGACTTGGAGCAGGCGATCGACGACATCCGGCGCCTCCCAGGCCACCAGGGGTTCCTGAAACCTGCCGAGATCACCGACCTCCATGCCGCCGCGTCCGTGCTCGGCGAGCGCGCGGCACTGGTGTACCTGGCGACCACAGACGCCGGTTCCGTTGCGCTCGTGGTCACGGCGGATGAGAGCGCGGCCGTGTGGGCAGAGCTGTCCACGGTGCAACTGGAAGCGTTCCTGGTCCGCCATGACGGCGATGCTCTCGCTGGCGGTTACCTTCCCGGGATTCTCTCGCGGCGTCGCGAGGCCATCTCTTGGCTGAACGAAGCGTTGAGCTCGATAGGACAGGTGCTCGGCGACTTCCTGGGCAAGGTGGCGCAACACCTGCGCCGGGCAAGGATCGAGCAGGTCGTGCTCCTCCCGGCGGGCCGGCTCCGCGCCCTTCCTCTCCACGTGGTGCCCTACGAGCGCGATGGAGGTTCCGCCGCCCTCTTCGAGGAGTTCGCCGTCACCCATGCACCCAACGCGGTGGCGGTGCTTGCGGCCGCCGCGGAGGCAAAGCACCGGGACGTGGGGCGGAGGCTCGTGGGCGTCGGGAATCCCCTACCGAACCGCGTCCCCCTGCCGGCCGCCGAAGCCGAGGTGCAGGCGATCTCGCGGCTGGTCCCCGACTCGCGGCTCTTCATCCGAGAAGCAGCCACGCGGGACACCATCTTGGCGGCCATGCCATGGTGCGACACGATCCACTTCGCTTGCCATGCGTCCTTCGATCTCGACTCACCCCTTGACTCGCCGCTGCAGCTCGCAGGCGACGACTCGCTCACGCTCCGAGATTTCTTCGATCGGACGGCCAGTTTGCCCGCCGCGCGCCTCGCCGTGCTCTCGGCCTGCCGCAGCGCCGTCGCAGAGCCCTTCCAGCTCGCGGACGAGGTGGTCTCGCTGCCCTCGGGGCTCCTGCGGTGTGGAGTGCCGGGAGTCGTCGGCACCCTGTGGCCCGTCGCCGATGTCTCGACGGCACTGGTGATGGTGCAGTTCTACGAACGCCTGCTGGATCATCTGGGGGAGGGATCGACGCGGCTCTCGCCGGCGACCGCACTGGCAGACGCCCAGCGATGGCTAAGGGACGCCACGTCGGCGGAGCTGCAGAGCTTTCTCGAAGCACATCCGGCGTTGTCGACCGTCCTCGGCGTCGGGCGGCCGGCAGGGCTACCCGTCGACCTCGGCAACCTCTTGCAGCAGGACAACCGTGACCCGGCAGCGCAGCCTTACTCGAGTCACCCGTATCACTGGGCGCCCTTCGTCTACTACGGCATCTGATGCGCTCAGTAATCAACTACCCGCGAGTTCCCTCAGACGATCGACAAGTTCTCTTGGCGCTCCCAGGGTATAGCGCGTCACGATTTCGCGGAAGACGTCCTTTCTCTTGGCAGGATCGTCTAGATCGGCTCGTCGTTTGCGCACGAGCCTGGCAAGCTCATAAGCATAGTGATAACCATTGACTGCATCCTCGGATGCCTGAAACGCCTTGCCCGCAGCATCGAACTTGCCATCAATGAGCGCCATGAACCCTTCTCGCTCTTTCTCGCGCGCAACTTGCCAGTTCGCACCTGTTCTAGAAGGTTTATCCGTAGAAATGGCCGCAAGGCTGGCAGCAGCAGCATCGTTGAGCTCTTGCACAGAGGCAGCTGACTTCTTGACCTCTTCTATGGTACTTATAACGATGCCTCTGTTAATGGTGGCGCCGGCAATCTCGGCCCGAATCATGTCCAAGCGCGGCAGCACGCTTTGTAGTTTCTGATTGGCATCTGCGAGCAGACGCTCCTGTTTCGAGACGTCATTTTGCAACAGCTCTTTCTTGCTCTGCAGTTCTCGTGTATCGAGGTCAAGGCTCTCCTTCTTGATCTCAGCTAATTGCGCATCGCGCTGGGCCTTCGAATATTGGAAGACATTCGCGCTATTGACTCCTGCATAGGTAATGTCCTACCATCTCTGGGCGGGAGGTGGGGACATGCGACCGCAAGGGAGCCCACTGGAGCTGGAACGCCGCCGGCGCCGCGCAATGCAGTTGCTGCGCGAGGGAT
>Ga0210384_10000584_pt1 | contig 55409 bp, 46 predicted proteins | sample IncBWH2MmetaG_FD_160574 | JGI IMG/M metagenome (GOLD analysis project Ga0210384, IMG submission 160574) | Forest soil microbial communities from Barre Woods Harvard Forest LTER site, Petersham, Massachusetts, United States - Inc-BW-H-2-M | ecosystem: Environmental > Terrestrial > Soil >...
TCATTTGAACCGTGTAATACTCCTTATCCAAAATCAAATACGGGCGTTGCAGTGCTGTACATGCCTCCAAACTCTATTGGAAAAATATGTGTGAGATATTCCAATCCTGACGACACTCCTTATCCAATAGGAATTAGCTTCTTTGATGCAAATAACATAAATAAAAATGCCACAGGGATTACAACTTGGAATGACTCTGGAAACAATACAATTTCAAAAGGAAATTCTACCATAGTATATTGGATAAACACTGGTAATCAAACAGGATTGTATGGGCTGGCATTTTTTTGTGGCGATTGGAATCCATTTGTAGTGGGCTATGACAACAATTCGAACATGACTGCAAAAGACTTTCCATTTCTTAGGGAAACACTACCATGCCCTTTCGAACCATATCATCTTCATATTGATAGTCTTACTGGAATAGGAGTCAAACACATCCAATAGAAAATAAAAACTATCAATTCTATGCATTGGATAAATAATCTAAGAAATTAAAATCCTGTTTTGAGTACGAAAAGTATTGACATGACTTATATTTTTGAGACAAACTGCTTGTAGAAGAAATCTACGCCAATCTTTTATGATATGAAAATAAGTCATGAGTAAATGGAAACTCTTAAAATTCTTAGACCATCGCTTTTTCTTGTACCATCTGTAATCCTCATCGGAATTGGTCTCTGGTCTGTAACGATGAACACGACACATTATTTTGAAGATATGAATGTAATAAATAACAGCAAAGGAATTTGCGGGGGTAAACATTGTTACTGCACCAATCCTCGTTGTGTTACAGGAGATGTTCGTACAAATATTTACATCCAAGATTCTGAATGGTCAATAGGATTTTTGATCGGAGGCGGAATTATTTTAGTAGTTTCTAGAAAGTGGTGGAAATGAAAACTCTGCATCTTGCAATAATCATTATTTCTATTTCGGGATTGCTTCTTGGTGCATCAAACTCAATTTATGCACCTTGTCCTGTTGGAGTTATAGATTGTGGTCCTCCTCCAGGTGTTACAGTTTCTACAGGTACCGATAGTCAATTTTATGAAAAAAATGACACAATCAATGTACAAGGAAAAGTCTACGTGCAAAATTATAACCAGCCGATCCAAGTGCATATTATTAATCCTGAGAATGTAACAGTACAGAGCATTGACGCACCTGTAATTAATGGGAAATTTGGATTGAATATTGGAGCAAATTTTGATGAGGCTGGATTTTATCAGATAATTACGTGTGTACAGAGTTGGTGTGACAGATCATACTTCAAATTTGTTGCACAACCATACAAACTAACTGTTAACAGCCAAGACTATTTCATCAAATACAAGAGTGTTGCAGATCTTGAAAAGATTGAAGCAGACAGTGGTGTCAAAGCATTGAGAATACATATTGCTAATGCAACAGCTCAGGGGCTACAATTTGTAATAGAACTTCCAAGAAATCTAATAGACTCTAAATCTCAAAATAATACAGATATGAATTTCACTGTTTTAGTTGGAGAGAATCAACCTGATAAATTCATGCAAAATGCAAATTTCAAAGAAATTGCTACTACATCTTATTCTAGAACATTGCAGATCGATATCCCATACGATCCGATTCCAGATGTGCAAGGCATATGGGATATCAAAATTGCTGGTACGACATTTCTAAGGTCTAACGCCACAAATTTGTCTCCATTACAACAGTTCAAGTCAGGAATTGCAGCTAATAATGTAAAATGCCAACAAGATCTTCAACTAGTCATAAAATCAGAAGATAGTTCCCCTGCATGTGTAAAACTCGCTAGCGTAAAAAAACTTGTATTATTACAGTGGGCACTAAAACCAGACAATGAATTGACAGTTGAAGAACTCAAGGACGCATACAAAGCTGGAGAAAAAATAGACTTTACAATAAAATACAAAGGACTTTACACATGCGGCTATCCTTCCTCTGTAATAAAAGATATTGAGAATAAAACAGTCTGGAAATCTCCAACAGCAGTAGTATTATGTGATCCTGACACTGGCTACGGTGAATACAAGTGGAAATTTGGAGAATTATATACTTTGATTTTAAATCAGACTGGTTCATACCACATGATTATCTCATTTGCTGATAAAACATTAGAAAAAGAATTTGAGATAAAATGAAAACCCTCCAACTATCAATAATTATAGTTCTATCAATTGCAACATTTAGTATAAGCCTATCATATGCAGAACAACCTTTGCTTGATTTTTACAACAATAGCCAATTGGTTATCGTAGGCAAAGTGATCTCTTTATCTCAAGTACCAACTACCATTCAAAGTCAGGATAAAAATCAAACTCAATACGACATTCAGGTGGAAGAATATTACAAGAATCCACAACCTTTCAAACTAATAACAGTTTATGGATTTGCCAAGGGAATTTACTATAGTTATGATCCAACCTTTGATGTTGGTGACAGATTATTTCTTTACCTCAAAAAAGATCATGGTTTTTATCAGATCCAACCACATTCATTGAAGCTAAACAATACCTGTGACGCTCGTCCTTTAATCCCACTACAATGGCTTCCCTTTGAGAATCCACCTATATCTACACCCGCATACGGCCGTGACTTTATGGTAGTTGACTCACAAGGAAATGCTAGACCCAATTACAATGTGGGCGAGAAACTGGAAATTAGATTTGATGCCGCAAATTATATGCCAGTTGTAAAGCAGGCTACTCTAGAATTTAATATCAAGGCTGACAACAACACTAACGTTGTTTTCAACGAAACAAAACAGATTACAATTCCTCCCTGTAATGGGCATGTCCCAGTTTCAATGCATTTTGTTCCTCAAAAAAGTGGAGCATACACTATTGAATCAAACATGTCAGGTTTTGTCAAGTTGGGACAAGAAAGCGTTTGGTTTACTGAACCAATAATAGGAAGCGGATTTATGGTAAATGAAAGTAATTCTCAAACAAATAATCCCTCATCCTTGCTTTTACCCTTGAAACAATTCAAATCAGGAATTTCATTAGCAGATATTACATGCAAAGAGGATTTCTTTCTTGCTATCTCAAATGAGAAAAATCCCATCTGTCTTAAACCTGAGACAATATCTAAACTTGCATCAAGGGGATTTTTCTATGGTATCAATTCAAGCGAAATCAAAACAAACTATATCACGATACTAATTCCACCAGGCTCTGAAAACGTAGCTGCAAACAAGACTTACAGTCCAAATATTGTCAAAGTAGTAATTGGAGTAAACAACACTGTAAGATGGGTAAACCAAGCTGATATAGGAAACTCGGTTGTTGCATACATAAATGATCAATGTTGCGATAAAATGTTTGACAGTTCTTATTTGAAGCCTGGGCAATCATACGAGTTTACATTCACACAACTTGGAACATACCACTACCATGGAGAGCCTCACCCGTGGCAGCTGGGAACAGTGATTGTAATGCCGTCTCAAGTATCTCAAAAAGAAAACTCAACATCTGCCCTCAAGCTTTACCTTTCTACTAATTCTGATATTATCAAGCAAGGACAGTCAATTGGGATTACAGTCTCAGTCAATAACACACTTTCGAGTCAAGTGATGGTGCAAGATGAAAATTTTTGGAAACTAGACAATTTGCGTGTAAATCCCTGTGCGAGGACACCCTATGGAATTGCTATCTTTGATGGGTTTTATTCAGAGAAAAACATGACTGATGGCAAGCCGCTTAGGATTTTCGACTTCGATGCAAATTGTCAAGCTTATATCAAAACAACCCAAACCTATGTGTTTCATCCCTCAAGTGGTCATGTTACATTGAATAACTGTTCAGACACTCAATCAACATGTTCATCTGGTTATGATATGGGAAATCAACTATCCTTCACTGGTACTTTGGATACTGGACAAATCATGCCTTTCAATCCTGGAATATATACAATAGTTGGCGGAGACGAATGGGGCCACGTTGCCATAGAGCATTTTGTCGTAACCAACAGTACAATATTTGCAGGAGATTTGGGTACCATCCATTGTCCAATGATGTATGGTGGAGTGCAATTTGGTGCTACAATAAAAAACTTGACAGGTTTTGCAAATTATTATAATTCTACCCAGTATGGCAATACGTTCTATCTACATCCTGGAATGCAGGGAATAATCAACGTGCAATACCTTGCTCCTGCAAATGCAGCTTGGTTCCAAAATAATGACAACACTCCCTTGAATATTACTAACGGTGCAGCTCTTTCCTATATGGAAAGTGTGACAAAGAACAAAAATACTATTTCATTTGCTGTCTCACTTTACAACGACGAGTCGGGGCATCACTCACGGATATGTCATTATGGCATACAGTTTGGAGGAGGATTTGCAGAGCCATGTAATACCGATAACACGGGAGACATTCCATTAGGTGAGCTCCCTGATGCCTCAAGATTACTTCATGTCGGGATTAACACTTCATATGAGCCAAATTCAGTAATCCTATATCCAAACAGTAACCCAGTCTTTACTGCCACTGTATCTGCAAATTCTGATGCCATGCCAGGAACCTACTGGCTCTCTCTTGAAAGAAGCTTATGCGGTCCTGGTGTACTGGCTAAACTTGTTGTTTTACCATAGGAATTTAGAGAATGAAAATTCTACAACTTTCAAAATTATATTTTATCGAATAAATCTGATCACAATTTGAAATTTTTACAAAAGCGAGTCCAGAATAAGAGTTCATTACTATTTGGGCTCTTACCTGTACCGCATCTGAGATATTCCAAGGATGATTTGTTCCATACGCTTAACTAAAACCTCATGAGATCACGATCTGAATTGAAGTATTCAATACTCCTAGTATTTTCCATAACGATTGGTGTTTTGTCAATCATCTCATTGCAGATTCATAGTGTTAATGCAGAAACAATTTCTCCTCTACTTACATTTGGCTCACCAGGATCGGGGCAAGGTCAGTTCATCCTTCCAAGAGGCATTGCAGTTGACAGCTCGGGTAACATTTACGTTTCAGATCGTGATGGCACTAGGGTAGAAAAATTCGATCCTTCTGGACACTTCCTTTCATCAATTAACGGGCTTGCAAATCCAGAGGGCATTGCGTTTGATAACTCCGGAAATATTTACATTACAGAAGTAGGGAAACAGCGTGTAGACAAATTTAATTCCACTGGTACATTCCTTTCATCGTTTGGCACTCCTGGTTTTGTTGGTCCAGGTGGAGTTTCTGATCCAAGTTGGTTGAATGATCCAGAACGAATTGCAATTGACAGCTCTGGAAATATTTTTGTGACAGGGGGCAGTGGTCCTATAACGAAGTTTGATCCCTCAGGAAAATTCCTGCCATCGTTTTCTTCTTATGATTCTCACCACGGTTTCTTTGAGGGTCCGAGTTGTATTGTACAAGATAATTTAGGTAATCTTTTAGTAAACTCTGGTATGGATACTATAGACAAGTTCAATTCAAACGGAACACTGGAGTTCTCTTTTGGCAATCAAGGTAAAGGCAATGGGCAATTCTTTAATTTAAAATGCATCGCAGTCGATAGCTCAGGCAATATTTACGCTGTAGACCAAGCAAACCATCGCGTGCAAAAGTTCGATCAATCAGGCAACTTTCTTTTATCATTTGGCTCAGAGCTATCGTGTTGGGTAACATCAAGTGATTATGATTGTGCCAAGGTTTTGTCATCATCTAATTCGACTGGCCTAAAGCAAAATTGTCTTCAGTGGGAAAATTATGAATGTTCTATTTCCTTGCCACTTGGCCAAAAGGGCACGGCTAATGGTCTGTTTACTTCTGCATCAGGCATAGCCATTGATAGCTTAGGCAACATTTACGTTGCAGACGAAGAGCAAAATCGAGTTCAAAAATTCGATTCCTCTGGAAAATTTCTATTATCATTTGGATCAGCTGGCTCTAATAATGGGCAATTCAAACAACCTGAAGGAATCGCAATCGACAAGGACGACAAAATTTACGTTGCAGATTCTTTTAACAACCGCATAGAGATATTCGATTCAAAAGGCAACTTCATGTCATCATTTGATTCTATAGCAATTAACACAGGCAACCATCATTTTTCCTATCCATGGGCAATCACCTTTGACAGCTCAGGAAACATTTACGTTGCAGATTCTGGAAATTCCAGAGTTGAAAAATTTAATTCTAAAGGAGCATATCTTTCAGAGACAGGCTGGGGATCACCACAATGTATGCAGTCATGTAGAGAAAACGGTGAGCTAATTAATGCTCAAGGTGTTACAGTTGACAACCTGGGTAACATTTACGTTCTAGACCAAACTCAAGCTCGAGTACAAAAATTCGACCCTGCTGGCAACTATCTCCTATCATTTGGTTCACCAAAACCTTTTCTTTATCCAGAAGGAATTACGATTGATGGCTCTGATAATATCTATGTTGCAGACAGTAGTAACATAGTAAAATTCAATTCCACAGGGGCCAGAGTATCATCATTTGGTTCATCAGTTTTGTACAGTACCATACCAGGGAGTCCATCAGATGTCGCCCTTGATAGTCTTGGAAGAATCTACGTAACAGACACAAATCACGGCCGTATTGTAGTCTTCAACTCGACTGGTTCCGTTATCTCTTCTTTTGGAATACAAGACACTCCGATAGGTATTGCAATTGATAAAAAGTCTGACAGGATCTATGTTACAGGAATCCACACGGACCGCGTGTTTGTATTTTCAACATCGCAACTAAGCAACACCACAAGCACTTTCGTTCCTCAAAAACAAGCCATTCAGCTGAACGATAATCTTACAGCTCTCTCTTTGGCTGTTCGGTTGGCCACAAATTCACCTCAATTTCAATCCCTAGTTACCGGATACAACTACTGCTTTAGCAGTGATTTTAACGAGAACGGTCCTGTTCCACAAGGCGGTATAGGATTAACCAGGTATGGTCTGGCCTTTGAGCTATACAAGGGTCCAATCAAACCAGGTGCAGCTGTAAAAGTTGTGGAGGTTTTTGTGGATCCAGCACTAACCAGGGTTCTTGATGTAACTATAAACGGTGCATCATATATGGGGTCTTCTCTGTCTGCTTCATCACAAGTTACAGCCTCCAGTATTGTTGTTGGTACTAGTGCATCAAGTCAGACAGATACCTTAAGTGAAATCAAGAAGTGGAGCGGATTGTCACCAGTTTCTTCCATCTCGGATGCTGTTTTGTTAAATGACATGAACATGCATGGAACTCACATTCCATCATGGCTCAAGAAAGTGGCAGAGTGGGCAGTTGATGGAAAGATAAGCCAAGATGACTTTGTAAATGCAATAAAGTACGTGGATGAAAATGGAATAACAAAGTAAAAAAATGAAAACTCTACAACTTTCAGAATTATATTTTATCGAATAAATCCGATCACAATTTGAAATATTTACAAAAGTGGACCCAAAATAAGACCATGATGGTAGCTGGGTCCCATCGAACTCGTACCAAGATGTAGACGAAAAACTACACATAGTATTGATTTTCGAAATCAATTTTAGTATGCCAAAATTATCATTGATATGCCAAACATTACCTATGATGATTTTGCCAAGCTTGATATCAGAATTGCCAAAATAGTAAACACAGAAAAAATTCCGGGAAAATCAAGAATCGTAAGGGGAATTGTAGACTTGGGTCAAGAAAAACGTGAGGTAATAATTGGAGGTGCAGAGTATTATCAACCAGATGAGCTAATAGGAAAGACAGTAGTTGTTATAGCAAATTTGGAACCAAGAAATATTGCTGGTTTTGAATCAAAGGCAATGCTTTTAGCTGCTGATGTAAACGACAAGCCCTTTTGGTTAACAGTAAGCGAAGATGTTCCCCTTGGAACAAAAATAAAATAAACTATGTCAAATCAATTTTTAATATTTTTTATTAACACTGATCTGTTTGGCTATTATCTTACCTGGATTCAGAATGTTTTTTGGGTCAAATTCTTTTTTTATCTTTTTGAAAACAGAATAGACATCAGTTCCATATTGTAACTTTACAAATTCTGTTCTGGCAAGGCCGTCTCCATGTTCACCTGTTATACACCCGCCTATCTCTTTCACTTGAGAAAAAAATTCTACTGCAATTTTTTTTATCAATTTTTTGTTTTTTTGCTTCATTATAGGTCGTATGTGCAAATTGCCGTTTCCAGCATGACCATATGTGATTATATCCAGATTGTATTTTTTTGAAATTTTTTTGATTATTTTTACAAGCAAAACTAGCCTCTCAACAGGAACTGTCGCATCTTCAATCAATGCAGGCAAGCTTTGTTCACGGGTAATGCTTTTCAGACTAAATCCCAAAGCAGAGTTTCTAATACTCCACCACTTTGATATTTCTTCTTTTTTTGTTATAGTTTTAACGATTTTTGCATCTGTGATTACCTTGACAAGTTGAGTTCTACTTTTTTCTATGTTACTGTCAAATTCTACAAATAACAGACAGCTTGTATCAGAAGGAAAATTAAATTTAATGTGCCTAATTATGTTCTTGTCTATTAATTCCAAGGCAGATGGCTTGATCTTGACTATTTTTGCACAATCAGTTACACATTGCTCTAAACTTCTATATGACAATATGATTAGCGTTTTCTTTTTTGGTTGATTTAAAATCTTAATCTTTGCAGAAATTATTATTCCCAAGGTTCCCTCAGAGCCTGCAATAATTTTTTGAAGATCATTATTTTTTGCAATTTTATCTAACCTGTAACCACAGGAATTTTTTGAAACAAGAGGAAATTGTTTTTGAACATCTGGACTTATCATTTTTAATATTTTGTTTCCAAATTGTGATTTTGGTGGCAAATCAATTGTTCTACCTCTTGAAGTTATTATCTTGACTTCAATCAAATTGTCTATGATACTACCATACTTGAGGGAATGACTGCCACTTGCATTTGTAGCAATCATGCCACCAACGGTACAGTAGGGTCCAACTGACGGATCTGGCCCAACAAACTTGCCAACATCATCTAGTTTTTTGTCAATAACTCCCTTGAGAACACCTGCACCAACTTGAACATGATGTGGGTAAATCTTGATTTTGTCAAAATGTACTAAATCAAGAATTATTCCCTTGCCCAGAGCACTTCCTACAAGTCCAGTACCGGCACCACGAGGTGTAACTGGAATGTTATTTTTTGATGCAAATCTTAGAATCTTGATTATATCGTTCTCATTTTGTGGCAAAACAATGACAAGTGGTTTTACTACGTAGGAGCTGGCATCCACAGAATAAAAATCACGGCTATATTCATCCCAAAGTACTTGGCATTTTACAATTCGTTGAATCTTACTTGCTATCTTTTCTGCCCTCAACATGATTCTTTCTTTTTTGAAGTTTAAAATGATCATGTTTTTTGCCAAAGATTTAATTTGGCAAAAATAATCTTTGTACTAGTTGGATTTTCTAGGTATCAATCTTGATAAACTCTTCAATGCCAATGATAATTCTAATCCATTGATGTGGCTTGTGTGGATTGTACCTATAGTGCTCTTCATGTTTTATGGCCAAAAGATTCAACTTCAAATAACATCGTCTGAAATTAACAAATCACTTGAAAAATTAAAGACATTCAAAGAAGACACAAGAAAGGAATTACTTGATTACATCAAGACTACCATAAAACCAGTAACTGATCCTTCTTCAAAAATAGACAGATACCTTGAATATTTTACTATAATGCCAGTTGATTTAGATCCAAACGGAATAGTTCAGAAAATTAGACACATCATGCGTTCGCGTGAGGATTATACCAGATCACAGGTAAAAACTCTATCATCGGAAATTAATTCGCTTGAAGCAAGTAAGATAGAAAATATTCTCGAAGCTGTAACAACCTTGCATTTTCTTTACAAAATGGTAAGGCATCTCTTTCTTACTGCAAAAAAACAAAATAATTTTCCGCTCATTTTGCCATTGCAAATGATGATGCCATTTATCATGGAAGAAGCAGAGGCACTAAAGGATGCTGTATCTGCCTTCAAGCAAGGTCAACCCATAGGTGATGGAATAGGGCCAATGATTGTTGGAAAGATGATGCTTGGAACAGAAAAAAAGACTGCGGCTTTTGAGACAGTATGGAGCGAAAAAGAATTTGATGGAAGAAAGCTCTATCTCATGAAGGCAGAAGGACCATCTGCAACGGTTGGAAGACCTGGTGATGCGCTGGATCGAATCATATCTGAAAATAAACCTGACGTAATAGTAATGATTGATGCAGCGCTAAAACTGGAAGGGGAGGATTCTGGAACAGTCTCACAAGGATTTGGTGCCGCAATTGGTGGGATTGGTACTGATAGGTACCAAATTGAAGAGATTGCAACAAGACATAAGATTCCAATTTATGCTGTTGTGATAAAACAATCAATCAAAGAAGCTATCACCCTTATGAAAAAAGAGATTGCTGATTCTGCAGAAAAGGTAACATCACAAGTTCATGAAATTATTAAAGATAACACAAAGCCAGGCGAGTCTGTGTTATTGATTGGAGTGGGAAACACTTTAGGAGTATCACAATGATTTTTAGAAAAAAAGATGAAACCATTGTGCCATATACTGTAGAGCAATGTAATTCATGCAATTCCATATCAAAACGAAAATTCAAGCAAGGCGATTTTGTCTTCAAAAATACTGATAAATGCTCATCCTGTAACGGCCAGATGTTAATTGCCAAAATTTTTGGCGAAACCAGTCCCTAAATTGTTGTAACTGTTATGCCATTTTCTTGAGGTATGAAAGTATGTTCCGCCTGTGCTACTCTTTGGCCATTGGCCTCAACTAAAACAGGATACGACCTTACTACCTTGTTTTTGACAAGTTTTTCTAACAATATTCTTGTCTTTTTTTCTTCCCAATCTGGGACAAGCCACCTTAATGCAAATGGCAGCATGTTAAATTTCTCCCAAATGTAATCTGCAAGCTTGTCAGCCTCTGGGTCCTTTGTTCTTTTTCGTGTAACAAGGGAATAGATATTTCTTGTACTTCCTTCACGAACAAATCCCAATCCTTCCTTTGTTGTAACAAATGGCTCACAGGCATATGCTTCTGTTGGCAAAAACGAAAAAGATCCTATAGACCAAATATTGGGCACCGATCTTCCTGCGTGAATTGTATATCGCTCCAAAGAATGCCCACTAAGATTTGCTATTGGTATGCAACCCATCTGTTTTACCGTGTTTTCTATTGCCTTTCCAACATCGCTTGATTTTGAACCTGCTTTTATAATGGACATGGCCTCCTTTAGTGCAGCCTCTGCTGCTTGGATTAAAAACTCAAACTTGGGATCATAGCACACTGTTACCGCAGTGTCTGCAATGTATCCATTAATTTGCACTCCAAGATCAATTTTTAGCAAATCTGTTTCCTTGATTACTTTCTGGTCGTTTGGCTCTGCAGTATAGTGAGCTGCCGTCTCGTTTAGACTAGTATTTACTGGAAAAGCACACCTGCCACCTTTTTGAACAATTTCTTTTTCTATGGATTCGCAAATTTCATAGAGTGTGGAGCCGACATGATTTTTTTTCCTTGCATGTTCCCTAACTTCTGATGCAATTTTTCCTGCATTAATATAATCTTGGATTTGCATAGGGTAGTCTTGATTTTGTATCTTATTTAAAATCATCATATGTGAAGCTTAAATTGGGGAGCTCCAAGCTGCATTCACATCGGGATCGTGGTCTAGCTTGGTATGATTCGGGTTTTGGGTACCTGAGGTCGTCGGTTCAAATCCGGCCGATCCCATTATTTTATTGGGGTATAGTTGGCACTGAAGATTTTGCACTAAATGATCATCCTTTGTTCTTTTCATTATTTTGTACGCCTCACTTTAAATGCAGGTGTATGCTCTTAGTAATTGGTAAAAAAGAATTGTCTAGTGGATATTCATCATTTAACTTTGCGGAACGATTGGTCAAACAAAAGGGTTCTGGATCTCACGTTATTGTAGGAGTGCTGATTCTGATCATCGGTATTGGGGTAGGACTGTCAATTAATAATTCGTTGATAATCTACGGATCGCTTGCTTTAGGTATATCCATAATCATCTCTGCGTTTCTGATGATTATCAAACAATATGAACGAGCGGTGATACTCAGACTTGGAAAATATCAAAGACAGGTCGGTCCCGGTGTTCAAACTAGACTGCCTTTTGCAGATAACATACTTGTTGTAGATGTAAGAGAAAAGGTGAGTGAATTCAAAGCAGAAAGAATGTTAACAAAAGATAATGTTCCAGTAACTATTGATGCTATACTTCGTTACAAAATAATCGAGCAGCGAGCTAAGGACGCAATACTAAATGTAGAAAATTTTAATCAAATGATACAACAGGTTTCTCAAACAACACTCCGCAATAATATTGGCTCTTCATTATTCCAAGATGTGCTTTCAAAAAGAGAAGAAATCAATCAACATGTTAAAACCATAATCTCAAGTGAGGCAAGTAACTGGGGGATGGAGGTAACTGGTGTAGAAATTCGCCAGGTAATCATACCACAAGAGTTGGAATCTGCAATGTCAATGCAAGCTCAGGCTGAGCGTGAAAAAAGCGCGAGGGTGACATATGGAGAATCCGAAGTTCTTGTTGCACAAAAATTTCTAGAGGCAGCCAAAGTATATGCCGATAATCCTGTCGCATATGCTCTAAGACAATCCAACATGCTATACGAATCAATAAAGGTTCAAGGGAACACTATAGTTATGATTCCATCAGAGTCACTTAATGCGATGGGATTTGGGAACTTGGGAACTACTATTGCATACCTTGAAAGCACCAAAAAGGCAGTAGCCGGACAAAAAGCAAAAGAGGAAAAGACCAAACAAAGAGATGTTGGTCCACAATAAAATTTTTCTGTTTTAAGTAACGCAATAAGAATAATAAAACTATGAGGTTTGTAACAAGCTTTAAGCAATTATCTTTTGATCTGGAAGCTCAGTCAGGGTAAAGACAAATCTAGACCCTTCAAATTCTGTCGTTCCCTCTCTTTCCCAGTTTACTTGGTAGGATTTAGTCAAATGACCTCCTATTATGGAAATTACCTTTGGAACACTTTCGTACAATTTTTCAACTTTTTCCTTATCACGGGTCATGATAAGTGACCTGCGTCTTTTCATGAGATATTTTATTGCCACATTTTTGTGCAGGTGTCCTTCAACCTCTATCTTTTCGCTGCCAAGGTCTATTGTGAATTTTCGTTTTCCCATGAATAAAACTAGGTAAAATTCTACAAAAGGATGGAGAGCAACAGAAAGATAGTAAAAAGAGCACAAATTATGACCATTATCTGTGTGAAGATAATCTTCAACTGTAAGAGGAGAAGAACAAGGTAATTTTTCTTCAATTAGTTCTTATCTTACTTTTACCATTCTAAAAAAGCCAGACGATGAAGAGGAGTTAGAGACATGACACAAGATGAATGTAAATTCAGTGACTCTGAGTCCTGGCATAGATTTTTATTAAAATTTCTGGCTGGTATTATGATTGGGTTTTGAAAAACGTGAGATAGTACTGATACTTGGTGTTTTGTTTTTGATGATAGGTATGTTGCCATTCATGGCTCCTGTATATGCAGTACCAATAGCAATTGCAATTTATTTTGGCGTCAGAGTATTTGCTGGAAGAAGAAAAAAACAAATGCAAAAAGCTATGGGAGAGGGGATTTGTGTAGTTTGTGGTGGTAAAATTACAAATAAAAAATGCCCAAACTGCGATGCTCCAAACCAAGCATAAACCAAATTTCAACTCTTCCATTTCATGCGTTTTATCGCATGTGTAATTCTCGTCTCATTTCTTTTGCAGAACAAATTCTGCGTACTGCTTTAATAGATAAAGGGCTCACTTTATTCATGCCTACTCATGCATATTGGGCATTAACAACTAGCTCAACTTTTACTCCATCAACACCTAAAATTACAATATTTGTGATGAAATGACAGTACAGATGATAGGCCCTAGATTGTATCTTGTAATTGGAATTTTTGCACTGGTTATGCTATATGTTCAATTAAACCCAGCAATGAGCCAAGTAAGTTCTATTGCAAATAATATTGTCATAAACGAAGTAGAAACAAATCCACTTGGTGATGATTCTAAATCAATAGTACAATGGGTAGAGCTTTACAATCCAACCTCGCAACCAGTGAACATTGGCAGTTGGACGATTGGAGCCACAACTGGTTTGCGTAATACCTACACAATCCCTGTTGGCACAAATATTCAAAGCAAGCAATTTATAACATATACATATGGACCATCGTGGTTTCCACATATTGGTGCAGTTGTCCAACTAAAAGACAAAAATGGTTTAATTGTAGATCAAACTCCGCCACTAGATGATCAACAAAGTGGCTTTAACACTTGGCAGAGAATTGCTGATGGATTTAATACAAACTCTACATCTGATTGGGTATTCAAACCAGGCACTCCTGGTAGCTCAAATGGAAAATTATCTGCAAACGGACCTTCTTCTGCACTAAGTGTTACTGTTGGTACAGATAAAACAAACTATGTTTTTGGGAATGTAGTAAAAATAAGCGGCCAAGTTTCAAAACAAGTCAATGTCCCAAACCTCAGCTATATTCCTGAACAAGTCAAAATTGCTATTACCGGACCTGGATTTTCAAAAACAGTTACAATGTTTCCTGATCTCCATAATCAATATGAAACAGACCTCAAGACTGATCAGATTCTGGGATTCCAAGAAGGAATTTACAAAATAGCTGTAACTTATTCAGATGCATCATCAGATACGCAGTTTATCCTAAGTGCACAACCATATGTTCCACCTCCACAACAAGCACAAACCAATCTTACCCTCAGCACTGACAAGCCGTCTTACCTTTTGGGAGATCCAATAAACCTAGTGGGAAGCGTTTCAAAAATTATCCCGCTTACTCCTGTGACCTACAAAGTGTATGATCCTAATAATGTTCAAGTGTACGATGGAAACTTGTTTCCTGATACCCAAGGAAGAATTACTTCATACAACCAATATCGCACAGGAGCAACTTCATATGGCGTTGTTATAAATCCTGTAAATCCAGTTTATGGAACCTATTCTATTGTTGCAAAATATGATGATACCGCAACAACTACTACATTTAACCTAATACCAGTTCCAAGTCTAAGCGCACCAATAGTAGCAACTACAGACAAACTTGCCTACGGATTGGGTGATACTGTAACAGTTTCAGGTCGCACAAATTTAGTTGGAGTAAATGACTTTCAAATCGAAATAATACAATCGTATACATCAGGAGTTGTCCGATCAACTTATGACATCAAAAGCTCGTTAGATATCTCACCTGATGGCTCATTTTCGTACCAATTACAAATTCCAGCCACAACAGATAGATTTGGAAGCTACAGGGCAATAGTATCAGAAAAAGCCTACAAGGCAGAAGCTGATTTTAATGTAGTAGAAAATCCAAGCACATTTGTAGCAACAAATTCAGGACCACTGTCCATTACAACTGATCAATCTTCATATGCAATAGGAGACCAAGTTAGTATTTCTGGTAACATTGCATCAAGCCAGGTAACAACAGCTACAAGTCTTATTATTTCAGTGTTAAACGGAAATGGAACAGCTCTTATTTCAAAAGCAAACACAGCTCCAAACCTTTCAGGAGGAATAGGAACAGGTGTGGTGGATGCGCCATTGAAATTTTATGCATATCCAGATAGTAACGGCAACTACAAAATAACAGAAACATTATACCGTAGTGTATTTCAACCAGGAACCTATATCCTCAAAGCCACATATAATAAATTAACATCTACTACTTCATTTTCAGTTTATGATCCACTTGTAACAGGAAATCAGGCCATAGTGGCAAATACCGATAAGCAAGTCTATGGAATTGGGGATACAGTACACTTGACAGGTAAAATATCAAGCTCCGTTGATACCTCCTCATATACAATCATATTAACACAACCTAATGGCAACATAATTAGTGGCCCGTTAACGATAAACAACGGATTCTTTTCCTGGGACTGGACAATACCAAACTCTCCCATCACATCAGGAAATCTTGCGACTATAATTAACTCTGGCAGACAAAATGTTGTAACCATAAACAACTATCCAAATACATTTGGAATTTACAGGATAACAATTGGCTCAAACCATGGTAGCACTGACCTTTTCTTTGGGGTTTCTAAAAATCCACAATCAGAAACCAAACTATCGCCATTTTTCTTTGAAACAGACAAGACAAATTATACTACCACCCAAACAGTCCAAGTTTTTGGTCAAGTAATACCTAAAGTTAACACAGCTGCACTTGAGCAAAATTCAATGGTTAACCTCGTAGTATATACCAGCACAGGCCAAGTTGCCTTTAGAGCAACTGCACAGGTAAGTGCAGGAGGTCAATTCCAAACCTCAATTGATCTGCGCCCTGGAGTATTTCAAACCGGAACATACAAGATCTATGGGGATTACCTAGGAGCAGTTTCAACTACAACCTTCCATGTGACTGATACCTTTACAACATCATCAAACAAGCTTTCTTTGCTTCTGACAACTGATGGTAACAAATATCTTCCAGGACAGAAGGTCCTAATCACCGGAAGAACAAGTTTCATAGTTTCCATTAATTCTGTTGATATTTCTGTTGGTCTTGCAAATGACACAACCATAAGTGAAGGACAGGTGGTATCCAAATCAGGCAGTGTGTTGCCAAGAATTAAGATACCATTTGATCAAACAAGTTCTTTTAGCTATGATTATTCCATTCCTAACAATGCAAAGCTAGGAAACTATACCATAATGGCCAAAGTTCCCTTTGGAGTTTTTAGTACTTCATTCCAAGTTGTAAATCAATTACCAAGTATAGTACCTCCAGTAAACGCAACTCAAGGAAATGCAACACAAGGAACACCACAAGGAAATGCAACACATACTACATCTATAGTACCAAGTACAATTGGGCCTACTCAGAAACAAATTCTTTCTAATGCCATAGTTGACAAGGTAAACAGGATAACAGATTCGCTTATTCCAATAACATTTAAAGAAAAAACTATTGGAAATAGCACCTTTTATCCTAGAATGATTGACGGCTTGTTACTTGTAAATCTAGGGAATGAATTAAGTGTTAACCTCAAAGTAACCATGCAAGACGGAACATGTTTGATTGGTCAAGACTCTAATTGCAAGATTACAGGTTCCACACAAAGTTCTGGCTCATTGTACCAGACAGTCCAAATAGGCAACCAAAACTTTTTGGTTGGATACACCGGTGCTGATGCCAGAATAGAGAAATTTACAATCTTGCCAGCAGATGCAAATGGAATAATTCCAGATGGGCAATGGAATGTACAAATTATAAAGAAAGACGAGCCATCTAGATTCTACTATCAGATTACCTACGTATCTAAATAACAATTTCCACTTTTGGTAGTTTATTATACTTCGCTTGCACATAAAAAGTAGTAATGCAAATACAAGTTTTGATGTTCAGGCAAGATGATCCGAAAAAATGTACTGCTGCAAAACTTGTTAAATTTAGAATTGCAAAAAATGTAAGAACCACTTCCTCAAATACTTTGATTTTAGACCCTTTTGCAGCTAGAGTGATTTTAAAAAATGATCGACTAGTTGCTAATTCTATAACTGGAATTGATTGTTCATGGGAATTTGCACAAGAAACATTTGTTAAGAAATTTTCTGGCATACCAAGAAAACTACCGCCACTTTTTGCCGGCAACCCAGTTAATTACTCGAAGCTAAACAAGCTTACAACAGCTGAGGCGATAGCCGGTGCTTTGTTTATTATGGAATTTGATAATATTGCACAAGAAATGTTAAACAAATTCAAATGGGGTCATACGTTTTATGATTTAAACAAGAATCTTCTTGAAGATTATTCAAAAGCACGATCTGAAGAAGATATTATTGGTATCTTAAAAGAATATAATATTTATGACATCTCTCTTAAGAACCACTAAAATATCTATTATTGCGCAATAATAAAACAAGTAGAGATTTATTCAACCATTTTTTCCACACGGTTAGGTAATAATGTCTACTGAAAAGTCATCTCCTGGCCTCGTACGTACTCTGTCACTACTTGACATTACGATGGTTGGAATTGCTGCAATGATAGGAGGTTCCATCTTCAATCTGGTGGGGCCTGCTATGCATGAGGCAGGTCCTGCACTAATTGTAGCTTTTGTATTCAGTGGAATAATCAGCTTTTTTACCGCGTTAACTTATGCAGAACTTGGTTCTGCTTTTCCAGAAGCAGGTGGTGGATACAGATGGGTAAAGGAAGGACTTCCAAGACCAAACGCGTTTATCAGTGGATGGACTGCGTGGTTTGCCCACATGATAGCAGGAAGCTTGTATGCTGTTTCCTTTGGTTCGTTCTTTGGAAGCTTGCTTACAAACCTCGGGGTTTCACCAGAATACGGTGGCATACCGCTTGAGAAGATAATTGCTACAATCTCGATAATAATTTTCACATATGTAAATTACCGAGGTGTATCACTCACAGGCAAAGTTGGAAATGGGCTAACAATTATGCAACTTGCAATCATCGTTGTCCTCATAGCTGCCGGCATATTCGCAGTCACTTTTACCAACCATAACTGGGCTGGAAACTTTCAGAACTTTTTACCAAAGGGAGTAACGGGATTGATTTTAGGAATGGGCATTACCTACATTGCCTTTGAAGGTTACGAAATAATTGTGCAGACTGGTGAAGAAGTTAAAAATCCAAAAAGAAACATTCCAAAAGCAGTTTTCATTACACTTGGAGTTGTTACCGTTCTTTACATAGTTTTTACTTTTTCTTTTTTGGGAGGACTGGACCCATCTAAAATTGGCAAAGAGGCATGGAATTTCATAGGCGATTATCAGGAGCTAGGTATAGCGCAGGCTGCAAAATTTCTGCTGCCATATGGGATGATAGCAGTATTGGTCGGCGGTCTTGTGTCAACTATTGCTGCGCTAAGTGCAACCACATTTTCCTCAAGCCGGGTTTCATTTGCTATGGGCAGACAGTATAATTTGCCATACATTTTCAGCTCTGTTCATCCAAAATATCATACTCCACACTTTGCAATAATCGCATCAGGTTTCATCATGCTAGTTATGGCAGTGTGGCTTCCAATTGAACAGCTTGCACTTGCAGCTGGTGTGATGTTTCTATTTTTGTTTACACAGGTAAATTGGGCGGGAATCCAAATCAGAAGACTATATGGTCATAAGCTTGATTATGGATTCAAAATCCCTCTGTTTCCTCTCATGCCAATTGTAGGCATATTTTGCAAAGTAGGGCTTGCAGTATTTCTTCTAATCTACAACCCTCTAAGCTGGGCAATCGCCATTGTCTGGATATTGATTGGATTCTCGATTTACAAACTGTATATTGCAAAAAAGGAGATCGAGCATTATGCACCGTTAGTGGCAAATGAAGGACCACCTCATAGGAAAGATTATCGTATAATGGTAGTTTCCAACAAGAAAACTGTTGAAAAACTGGTAAAGATTGCATCAGCAATTGCAAAAGACAAGGATGGAGAGGTTTCTCTTCTTAGTGTGGTGACGATCCCAATTCAGATACCTCTTTCGATGGGACAGGGATTTGCTGAACCTGTCATGCGTTTTGTCGGGGACATAAAGAGATCCTTACCTGAATCGTCAAATTACAGATATCTGGTAAGATTGTCACATGACACGACAGAAGCAATTCTAGCTACCGTTGAAGAGCAAGGAATTAATTTGCTTGTGATGGATTTCTACGACCTTCGCAACAACAGAAAATTGCTGTCACTTACTACATGCGACATTCTTGGAATACAAATCAAAAAAGAATTTGAAAAAGAACTCTCACACATAGTGGTATCATATGATAAGGGAAGGCACTCCGACCTTGGAATTGAAATAGCAAGTTCGTTCTCTAATACCTTAGGAAGTAAGATACGAATTGTCAGGGGAGTGGTAGAATCACCTGAAGAAGAACGAGACATCTTGGCGAAGATCAATGAAAAAATGTTTGATCTAGACCTTAAGAAAATTCCTGTTGAAAGGATAACGCCAACAACGGATGACATAACCAAAGATTTGTTACAAAATTTAAACAAGGATCCTGAGATTGTCATAGTAGGTGCAGGAAATCAATCGGATCAAGCTTTTAGCCCAAAGACATTGGAGATTATAGAAAAATCCACTTATAGTGTGTTTGTTGTACGTGATTCCAGATTCTCAAACATCAAGGCTCGATATTTTTGGCATATGATTGCACCAAGACTCAAGGAGAATAAATTCATCTACCGAATGTATATTGAGATAATGAAATTTATGGCTTTTATGAGAACAAAGAAAAAACATCCTCGCACCGACGAGGATTATTTTGCACCAAAAATGTAGAATACAGTAATTTTTTCTACATTCGGCAATGTTAAAATAGAAATTTGGAGATTGATTGTCAAGGTGCGAGCTGGTGAACGAGCTACTGCTTAGGCAGAGGAAACTCCTCCCTCCATGCAGTAAATGTGATCCAGAGATGGATAGTCAGAGATGGCTGGCAACAGAACAGAAAACAATCCGACCCGGCGTACTATGATGGCAAAACCTGAGGTTTCCGGCAAGGAATGAAAGAGCTGACCCGCAAGGAGCAAGGCCAAACAAAACTAGAAGCGCTGCACTTGGTTTAGGTAGGCCGCATAGCTTAATCTCGTGAAAACAGAAGGAGGGTTACGTCTGGCACGCACCATTTTATTTTTGTATGTGTGAATGAAGAATTTAGTAATTATACTGCTGATTTTTTATCAAACTTGTCTGCCCAGTGTTTTCTATCCTCATACTCTAGTGTTCTAGCTGGACTTGTATCTTTTGGTCTGTTCGCTTGATCTTTCAGTTTTTTATTACTCCAGAAAAATACTCCACCTGCAACAATAGCGCCAAAAGCTGCCATTGCATATATTACTCCAACTGGGAATCCTCCACTTGATGTGGTTGCATATCCTCCCTGAGGTTGTGGGGTAGTGGCAAATGCCGGTGTACCGCCTACACTGGTTGTTGTAGCATAACCAACAATATTGACTGAGGCTGAACTTGCGTGCTGAACTGTTGTAAGTTGGTAATTGGTATCAGCAGTAAAATCTATTACGTTTTGTGTTGGTTTTTGAATTCCCTCGCCAAGGCTGCTTTGTCCCATGGTATAAGTTGAAATCGGAACTTTTTGTCCCTTGTATCCAAAGCCGCTAGTCTCAGACAGAGTATATGCTGGATCGAAAAGGTGATTCCATTGATCAAGTGGTTCTTGTAATATGCTGCTTGCATCAATCAAATTGCTATTCAAAGCATCCTCTGCTTTTGTACCTTTAATGACAGAATAGGCATCTGGTGCTACTTTTTTCAAAAAGCTTAATGGATTGTTAATTTCGACATCTCCATATTTTGCTGTTTTTATGGTGACTGGATTTTTTATTGTAAGACCCATCCAAACTGCATCTATGATTGTTGGTTGATCGCCACTTCCTGGTTTGATGACATAGCTTGTTATTGTTGGATCAAATTCAATATTATAATCAATTGAGGTTGATTTGTCATTACCTACTAGTGTGGCTGTGTATTTTACAACCAAGTCTGTTACGATAACAGGACTTTTCTGGTCAAGCACTAGAGCTGTGTTTATCTGACTGATCAAATCCTTCACACTTGTATTGTTAGAGTTCTCAGTAAAACTAGGGTATAATTCTTGCCTGCCAATAGATCCTTAAGTTTACCACCATTTGGATAGTCTATAAATGCTGATTCCAAAAATTTGAAGGTTGGTGTTACAGGTTTTCCAGATGAACTAAGATCTACACTAAGATCTGATGTAGCCCAAATTGGAGAAATGCTGCCAAAAACCAATAAACTAATTAATCCTAATGCAAAACACTTGCCCCTAGTCACGTTCAGACTTCTTTTTGGGGCAGTAATAAATCTTATCGTAAATCTTGCAGTTGAAATTTGCAACAGGTCTTTGTGGTAAAAGTAATATTGTGCATGTTATTACAATCAATCTTCGTAGGGAATTTGAAAAAATGATAACAATACTTGCAGGTGGTACAGGTTCTGTCAAACTCGTAAGAGGCATATCTTCCCAAACCCGAGATATTAGTGTAATTTCAAATGTTGGTGATAACTATTGGCTTTATGGGCTCTATATCTGTCCTGACATTGATACGATTCTTTATGGACTTGCTGATTTGCTTGATACCGAAAAAGGTTGGGGAATAAAAAAGGACACTTATAATTTTTTACGTCAAATGGAAATGTTAGGAGAAGAAACTTGGTTTAAGATTGGAGACAGAGATGCAGCAATACATCTTTTGAGAACAAACATGCTCAAAAATGGCAAGAACTTGTCTGATATTACCACATGGTTGTGCCAAAAATTCGCTATTGATACAAAAATAATTCCTGTAACTGATAACACAGTTGAGACAAGAATTGTCACAAGCAAAGGTGACCTTCATCTCCAAGAATTCTGGGTAAAACACAAGGGCCAAGACAACGTTGAGGGAATAAAATATCTGGGAGCTGACAAGGCTAGGGCAAATCCTGCAGCTGTAAACGCGATTCATGATTCCAAGTTGGTTATAATTGCACCAGGAAATCCACTTACAAGCATAGGACCAATTCTCTCAATTAAAGGAATAAAAAAAGAACTCTCAAAATCAAAAAAGAAAGTTGTCGTAATAAGTCCTCTAGTTGGAAATAATGCAGTAAGCGGACCAGCTGCCAAATACATGGAAGCAGCTGGTATGGAAGTATCTGTATATGGACTTGCAAAAATGTATTCAGACGTGGCTTCCAATATAGTGATAGATTCTTCTGACAGGCTTCATACAAGGAAGATAGAAAACTTGGACATGAAGGTGTATGAAACAAAAATAAAGATGAAAGATAAAAAGGACGAGGATGCACTTGCATCTTTTATTCTAAAACAAGTTCATGTCTAAATTGCGTACGGGAGCAATTGTCCCAGTAAAAACTTTTTCAAAAGCTAAAACGCGACTTAACTTATCAGACGAAAAAACAGAAGATCTGTGTAAGATGATGCTAGATGAAGTCTTACAAACAATTTCTAATACTAATGTTATAGAAAAAGTTGCAGTTGTAAGTAAAGATGAATCTGCCTTTAAGATTGGAAAAAAATTCGGTGCTGTTGAAATCTATGATGAGAAAGAAAAAGGGGTTAACGAGGCGGTCTCAATTGCAGATAAATATTTTTTGGATGAGGGATTTGCAGCCACAATCGTGCTTCCACAAGACATCCCACTCATACAAACAGAAGATATCCAGAATCTGTGTGATTTTCAGATGTCTGGCAGGTGTGTACTTGTGGTACCATCACGAAAATTTGATGGGACAAACGCATTACTTCGAAGTCCGGTAGATGTTATGGAAACTCACTACGATGAGGATAGCTACAAAATACACTTAACCACTGCAAATAATAAATCAGCAAAAGCTGCACTTGTTCTAATTAGGAGAATAATGCTTGATGTGGATGAGCCGGCAGATCTTCAGATCATTTTAAAATATTCAAAACCTTCCATCTCAAAAACGCTTGAAAATTTGTTAATTTAAAAAATTTATTCTAAAAATCATCAACAACAAATTTATTTAAACTGATGATATAGTGGATTCTTTTTTTGATTTTATATAGTTTAGTGCATTACCAACAATTGCAATTCCTCCTGCAACCAAAAGTAAAACTTCTAACGTATTTGAAAATGGGTTTGAAAATTCATCTGTAATTGTAGATTGAGTCATTTCAGATATGAAAAAGACATAGGAAAATATGAAATAGTTTGTTGCCCAATGAATCAAGACAGCGGGTGCAAAACCATATCTAAAGTAAACCCAACCAATTATAATTCCTGCTACAGCTGCCTGAGTAAACTTGCCAGCACTCCAAGGAGTACCTGAAATAATATGTGCCGCACCAAAAAATATGGCCACTGTTAGAATCAAAGCTATTACTTTTTTGTTGTTTGTAATTTCCAAATTTTTTGATGGGTTCCAAAGAGATTTGAAAAAATGTTTTAAGGATGCTTTATGAGAAAACATCACAAAAAGTGGAACGCCAATAAGTAAAATTCTAAAACCTATCTCCTCACTTAACGGCGAGGCGGTGATTTGGAAGAATTGAATTAACCTATTTTGGGATGCTGGTGGTTCTATGTTAACGCCAAAACTATGCTGAATAAAGTCGATAATCACAGAAAAGACGATCAAAATTGAGAACCATGATATCGTGCTCAAAAGGGCATTATTTTTGATGTTCTGCCATCCTTCTATCATTAACAAAGAAAGTGCTTTTAGCAAGTTTCGCTTAGGGCCTGATAAAGAAATTGCAAACAAAACAAGGTACAGGCACCACATGATAATAAAAACATCACCAATCTCAAAATGAACTGGTATCTTGTATCCTATTCCACCAAGAAATACATCTAGTCCATCAAGGGGATATTGAAAGTTAATTTCTTTTCCAACATTAGAATTAAAAATTACATATGCGCCTATGGGAAAAGAAACCACCATCATACCAAAGATTACTGATACTAGTGCAGAATATGGAATAGCTAGAACTCGATGGAGTTTATCGATATTTAACAAGTCTCATTTAATGAACTTCTATACTTGCTTCTGGGAATCCAAGTTTTACTAGAGTTACTTTGATTGTATCTCTGTGGTCACCTTGAAGTAGAATGTATCCATCTTTTACTGTGCCGCCACATGCATATTTTGCTTTTAGTTCCCTGACAACTTTGGCCAAATCATTCATCTTAGGATTAATTCCTTCAATCATTGTCCCTTTCTTCTTAAAACGTCTCTCTTCAAGACGAACTACGATTTGAGTAGCATCTTTTTCAAGTTCCCCACAGGCACATAAATCGTCAGGAAGTCCGCATGTATTGCAGATTACCGCCATTCAAAATAAAAACTTGCTTTCCTACTATTAAGCCTTGTTCAACTCTATGTTTTTTACTTGGAAATTACCAAATTAGATTTGTGTCTAAAGACCTTACCAAAAAAGCTGTTGAAATGCTTCTCAAGGGTGCAACTCTGGTAAGTGATCCTTGTCCATATTGTAAAGGAGTACGTATCATAAAAGATGGCAGTGCGATGTGTGTAAATTGTGGAAGGGAAGATAAAGAAGAAAAATTACCAGAAAAAATTGAAAAACCTAGTAACAAAAATGTACTTGAAAGTCTTGAGCAAAAACTAAAGGATCTTACTGAAGAACTTGAACACGAAACGGATCATGAAAGACAACAAAAGATCCTCAAATCTATGAATGACGTCATAATGATTAAAGAGAAGCTCAAAAAGTTATAGCACAAAAGTATTTATGTAAAAATCTTGGGAATCAATGTAACATGAGTAGCAAGAAATCCGCACCTCTGCCAGCATCCAGTGCAGGCCTTTTGAGATTCTTTGAGGACGAGACGAAAGGATATAAACTAAGACCAGAAGTGGTTGTGGCTATTCCAAGTGCTCTGATAGCCATCTCGTGGATATTGAAAATATTTTTCCTACCATGACAGAAAACGCAGATAATGTGTCTCGTATTCACAAGAGGTATACCTTAACAACTTTAACTCCATCTTCATACTATCTTTCTCTTCTAATCTCTATGATTGTCACAACTGCAACTGTAACACTTGCATTGTTTGCCTATTTTAAAACAGGAGACAAGATACTTTTCAGTTTGCCGTTGTCAATTGCAGTACTTTTTGGAACCCAGCTACTTGATTCTCGTTTACTAAAAACAGAATTTTCCAAAGTTGTACATCTGTCTGCATTTGGAACTCTTCTATGGTTTGTAACTGTGCTGGGAGGATTTGTTTCTGCATACGTTTTTTCAAAACCTAATTTGCTTCCAATCTATATTACAGAGGGGATGTTTTTATTTGCAAGCTTTAGAATTGGTCTTTTTACTTCTGTAATGGGTGCAAAATTAAAAACTGGTTGGGCAATATGCTTGATTCAACCAATGGCAATGTTTTTTGCATTTGTGCCATCAGAATATTGGATTACAATGCTTTCAGATTTGAAGGTTATTGGATACGGCCTTGTATTTTTATTTCTTGCAACCTCTTGGACCTTATTATCTGATAGAGCTGCTGGAGTCAAAGTTCCACGAACTCACAAAATATTACAAGCCTATGTGGCAGCTTGGACAAGAAATGATCCTTCTGAAATGGAGACTCTCATGGAAGAGCGCTCACAGCCCTCCAAAGTATCAACATTTCAAATTCTTTTTAAAACAAAAAACAATGAATGCAGACTAGTTGTTCCTGATGTACACCCTGGACCATTTCACCCAATCGGAGGAAGCAACATTCCATATCTGATATACAAAAATCTCAATTATTCTGCAATGGTCATGCATAGCGTCTCTGATCACTCACTTAACTTGCCATCAAAATCTCAAGTTGAGGCCTATCTTTCCAGTCTTAACAAGAGTTCAACTATTCACAAGGGATACGATTGTACAAAACCTGCTACAGTTCAAGTAAACAAGGCACGAGCAGTCGGAATGCTTTTTGGTAAAACTGCAGTTTTGATTTTATCATTATCACCACATGGAATGGAAGATGTACCACTTTATGTTAAAAGCGAACTAGAGCAATATGGGAAAAATCGTGGTTTTGAAAAAATCTTAATTGTTGATAGTCATAATGCAATGGGCGAAGAAATTTTAAAACAAGATTCAGATGATCTTCTAAAAGCAGCAAAGTCAAATCTTGATACCTTGATTACAAAGGAAAGATTTCCTTTAGAAATTGGATATGCAAACTCTGAAAACATGAAGATTCAATCTGATGATCTTGGTCCTGGCAAAATAGGTATGATGTGTTTAAAGATTGATAATGAGAAGTTTTTCCTTGGATGGGCTGATTCCAATAATATGAAAAACGGTCTAAGGGAGGAAATCGTAACTCATCTTTCAAAACACGGATATGATTTACTTGAGATTTGTACTTCTGACTCTCACTACAAGGCAAGAGAAGCAAGAAACAAGTATGGCTATTTCTATTTTGGAAGCCTATCCGAATCACAAGTCGTTGCTTCGTGGTATCTAAGTTTGGCAAAAAAAGCAGAACAAGATCTATCTCCAGCAATGTTTGAAACATTACTACAAGAAACTGACGTTAAAGTAATGGGACCCAAACAGCTTGAAAATTATTCAAAATCGTTGGATAGAGCAATGAGAATTACTCAGGGATTTCTGGTAGGAACAACTGTCTTCTTTTTATTCACTTTACTCTAAAGCATCCATCTCTTCCAAATTACCATAAAACTCGTCACAAAAAGAGTCAACTTGGAATATGGGTATTATGGGAACCTTATTGATGAATTTAACTTCTTCTTGATATAAAGTAACAATCGCTGGAATTGCGGCACGAATTTTTTCTTTGGCAAGATATCGTTTGGTTCTCTCAATTTGTTTATTGACTGCGGTTTCAAGAGACGAATAACTCGATCTCTTCCAATGTTTACAATCTATAAGGATAGCCACCCCATTTTTTATTCCAACAACATCAATTTCCATTCTTGGCTTTGTAAGAATAAGATTTCTTGTGATATCAAATTCTCGCGACTCTAAAATTTCTGAAACAAGCGACTCAAAGTCTTTCCAATCTAAAAGTTGAGAAATCTCATCAATTGGCGCACCCATTCTTATTGCAAGTAAACTGGTTCTTATCTTGTCATTTTCATGAAATTGTATGAGATTGTCTTCAAAAACTCCAATACCATTTTGCATAAAGTTATCAAGTATTGTTTTCGCAGTTTCCTCGCTAGTTTCAGTTACCATGCTAAAATCTTTGACAGATACCCCACCTGGAATTATCCCTCTGATACCTCTAACTAGAGTTTGAATGTTCAACAAGTGTGGTTGATATTCCGTTTATAAAATATTATTCATAAAATTTGATTAGAAAATAACCAACAAATGTTATAACTCAATAATTTTGAACGTGTTATTGTTTTTATCAAAAAAACTCATTTGCATGATTATATACAAATAAAGTCCAAATAAAAATTGGGACACAAGTTCTGATGATAATCATAGAGCCAGCTACATAATTTATGAAACGTAGTGTTTGTAACAAGAGCAAAACACTAGTTCCAAATATAGAAGTGTCACGAACGTTTTTATCTTGTGATGGGATCTTTTCCATTGGGTTGGAATTTTATAATAATAAAATTACAAGGCGTGATTTCCTCAAATTCTTGGGTTCAGGCGCTGTTGTTGCTGCAGCAGGGATGACTCTGGGCAAGATAAACCTAGGTACAGCTGGAAACAATAATTCTCAGTTGCCCACGGCATTAGCAGCTTCTCAGACAACTGGTTCCTGGGCTTTGGGTGTAAAATTATTCAAGACTCCTATTCATGCATCGTTACTTCCAAACGGAAAACTATTCTTTCTAATTGGAGACGGAGAGGACATACTTCGTCCTAATAATCCTCCGTTTTATGCAGGAATTCTTGACTTGAATACAAATACTCAAAACCAGCTTAACGTGTCAGGTGAAATTTCTTGCGGAGGGAACTGCCTTCTTCCTAACGGTAATGTTCTTTTGGGCGGAGGAACTCGCGAGTGGGCTCATTTTACTCCCAACCACTTGGATTGGGGACTGGATCAAATGTATGAGTTTGATTTTGCGTCAGAGTCTTTTATACAACGCCCTTCGATGGCAGCTGGAAGGTGGTATCCAACATTTAGTCTGCTGCCAGACGGAACTGTACAAATAATTTCTGGCTGGGATCAATTTGGAACTCTAAACCGCCTTTGTGAAATTTATGATCCTACCTCACAATCTCTTTCCATAAAATATGATCCAAACAATAGTGCAACTTATTGCGTTGGAGCTGGGCAATCTGTACCTGGTGCTGGTTCTCCATGCTATGGCGGACCAAATCAAGGTGTTACTCCTACAATGTCGCTTTACCCCAGAATGTATCTTATGCCTAATGGTTTGCTGGCAATGGTAGGCCAGGGACAAGGAATGAAGTTATGGGACCCAAAAACAGGGAGATGGTACTTTGCTGGACAAATGGTATGGGGAACTAGATCTTTTGGAACATCAGTTCTTCTTCCCCTGCAAAATACTACAACCGAAACTGGCACTATCTTGACTGCTGGTGGGGCAGCTAACCAGAGTGATGCAAGCCCGGCAACTAATAGTTGTGAACTAATCACCCCCAACAGCACCTACCGCACAATGTTAAATGCAAAGTTAACAAATCCCATGAATTTTGCAAGACAATATCTAAACTCTGTCATACTTCCAACTGGTCAAATATTTGTAACCGGTGGTTCTACTCAAGGAAATGTTTTAAATAATGCAGTTTATGCCGCAGAAATGTTTGATCCTGTTACCAATACTTGGACTATATTACCGTCTGCTACAGTTCCAAGATTGTATCACTCAGTAGCAATGTTGACACAAAATGGAAGGATTTGGACTGCAGGTACCACACTCTATGGTCCTTATAGTCCTGAGCTGCGGACCGAGGTTTTTAGCCCAGCATACATGTTTGCCACAAGACCTGTCACTTTGGGAGATCCAATCATAACTGGAGGATATGGTGGAACCATCACAATCAAAACACCAAATGCTAGCAATATAACCGCTGTTTCATTACTTAAAGTATCAAGTGTTACACATCACTACAATTCCGATCAGAGATTGATATGGCTGCAGATTCAAAGTACTGATTCAAGCAGTGTAACTGTTAAAGCTCCGATTAATTCTAATCTTGCACCTCCAGGATATTACCTGATACACATATTGGACAGCAACTCTGTTCCTTCTAATGGTAGATTCATTAAAATTCCTTCAAAGTAAAACTAGATCTAAACCAAATGAACAACCACTCAAGGGTACCAATATAGTAATAATATTATTTTTTTGTTCCTACAGTTTCAAAAACCGTCACTCGTTTTAACTAGATTGTAATTGTTTATAACTGCATATTTAAAACCGATTTTTGAGAAATAAAGTTTAAAACAATTCATTTTTGTGTTTTTACCTAATTTTTTATTCTTATATAGAGTTTTAAGCAAACCAGTACATGAATCAATTTTTGTTAGTCCTTGTAGCGGTATTTATTTTCGGCTCTGGTGTTGCCTTTGCTGATAAAGGAACTTATGTCAACAAGATCCAATTCATACAATATTCTGATGAAAATACAGCACTTGAGGAAGTAAAAAATGGAAATTTGGATATATATTATTCACCAATTCCTTTTGACAGAATCAGTGATCCTCAATCGCAAGAGGGCCTAAAAATATTTCAATCTGCAGGCCAATCTTACAGTCTTCTTGTAAACCCAGCACCGTCTGAAAAATTCAATCCTTTCTCAATAAAAGATGTGAGATTTGCGTTAAATTATTTGGTAGACAGACAATTAATTGTTGATGAGCTTCTGGGCGGTTATGGAGTACAAATGGTTTCTGCATACAAACCATTTGATCCTGACTATCTGCTAATTCTAGGTGAACTAGAATCATTTAACTTTAGATACAATCCTGCATTGGCGGATGGGATGATTTCAGACGCTCTCGCAAAGGCTGGAGCACAAAAGATTGACAACAAATGGTACTATGATTCAAAACCAATAGTGCTTACAATTTTTATTAGAAATGACGACCAAATAAGAAAGTCAATTGGTGAGATTATATCATCACAATTAGAAAAAATTGGATTTTCTGTCAAAAAAGATTATGGAGATTTAAACAAGGCATTTACAATCGTATATGGATCAAACCCATCTGATCTCAAGTGGAACATTTACACTGAAGGTTGGGTATCAAGTGGCTTTGTAAGATATGACTCTGTTGTAACAGCTCAGATGTATTCTCCGTGGTTTGGTAACATGCCTGGGTCTAACAATCCATCATATTGGAATTATAAAGATGACTATGTGGACTCTGTCTCACAAAGTATCTTTGTTGGTAACTTTACCTCCGCAGAACAAAGAACTGATTTGTTAAAAAAAGCAGTTAACGAGGGCCTCAAAGAATCTGTCAGAATTTTTCTTATAAGTAAAATGGATCAGTATGTCTCAAACCAAAAAGTAGATGGTATCATAAATGATTTTGGGGCAGGAATCACAAGCAGATTTACTCCAATTAATGCACGAGATAATTCAGACTCGCTGACAATTGGTGTAAAGAACATTTACCAAGGTGCTTGGAATCCAGTTGCGGGTTTTAGCGATTCCATAAGCCAACAAATTTTGGGCGTCATATCAGATCCTGGAAGCTTCAAAAATCCGTATACTGGAATCACTATTCCCATTCGTTCTGATTGGAAAGTGGAAACTGCAGGACCAACTGGAAAACTAGATGTACCAGCTGACGCAATAAAATGGGATCCCGTCCAGCAAAAGTGGATCCAAGTTGGCAATGGCATAAATTCTACAAGTAAGGTAACCTTTCATCTAAAATTTGGAAACTGGCATAATGGTCAGCCCATGGACATGAATGATGTCTTGTATTCTATTTATTTTCTGTATCAATGGGGAGCAAAACCTACAGAAAATAGCAAGACCTTTGATTCTGAATATTCACCAAAGGCAAATCAGGCAGCAAAGACGTTAATTGGAATTAGAGTTATTGATAAGAACACTATCGAAGTTTATCAGGACTATTGGCATTTTGATGAGGGAGAGATTGCAGATTCAGCCGGTGTATTTCCTTCAATGCCTTGGGAGATATTTTATGCCATGGAAAAATCGGTGACTGATGGCAAAGTTGCATTTTCAAGATCGGAATCTGTCAGTAAAAATGTTGATTGGTTCTCATTACTAGTTCCAAATGATGCAAGCATGATAAAATCAAATTTAGAAGATTTTTCTAAATCAAATTCTATTCCAGTTGCATTAGCTGGATTTACAGAAAACTCTCAATACTATGATGATCGATACTCAGCTTCTATATCATGGATAAAAAATCATGATCACGCAGTAATAAGTAATGGACCATTTTATCTTGATAACTATTCTCCAGAGGCAAGAATAATAACAATAAAGGCTTTTGATGATAAGACCTATCCATTTGCAGCAGGTTATTGGAAAAAATTTGAGAATGTATCTGTCGCCAAGATAAATCGAGTTGATCTTCCTACAACTATTTCGACTGGTAAGGATTTGAAAATTCCAATTTCAGTTACACCAGGTTCTACAGTTTACTATTATTTTCTTAATGCCGATGGTAAAATGGTAGATCATGGTACCCTACAATCTGATACCGGAAACACAACTATCACACTATCAAAAGAACAAACTTCACTTTTGAGTCTGGGAGCAAATGACTTGAAGATATTTGCAGTATCTGAATCTGCTCTCAAACCTGATATTTTTTATACTAGCTTTTTAGGAATTCAGGGTGAGAACCAAACAATTTCTGAGAATTCTGTACCTGTAATCGGTACAACAATTGTTGGTTATAACTATGTTCTAGTTGGTATTGTCTTGATAGCAATTGCTATTGGAATTACAATTGCATTAAAGAAAAGAAAGAAAGCCTTAGGTGTTATTAACTCAGGGTAGGTGTCAAATTAAGATGAGCTTTAAATCATTTATCATAAAACGGGCCGTAACAATGTTTGGAGTGTTAATGGTTACCTTGCTGATTACCATAGCACTTGTTGGCTCAAACATGGATGCCATCCTGAAACAAAGTGTTGCACTAGAGGTAAGACAGCAAGTTACCGACAACAAGCACCTTATTGCAAGCTTCAAAAATCCACAGGACTTGGATGCATTTGTAGAAAATCAAATCAATCAAAGAGTTAATGCACTTGGACTTGACAAGCCTTGGTATTATCCTCCACGACTTGGACTTGCAATGTACAAGATCCTAACACTTGATTTTGGTCACGCAAAATTTCTTACTAGCGACACTGGCTCATCTAATGTCAAAGATATAATACTTGAAAAGATGCCGCGAACAATTCTACTTTTTACAACCGCGACTTTAATAATTTCATTAATTGGAATATTTCTTGGGGCACTTTCAGGAAGCAAAATAGGCTCAAAGCTAGACAAAATAACTTCAACTTTTGCTGTAATTAGCAGCAGCTTTCCAGTCTGGTGGATAGGAATGCTTATGATCTTTGTATTTGCGTTTGTGTATCAAATATTTCCAGCAAGGGCTACGCCATTAATTCCTGTGACAGATCCAGGGTATATTGGTGCGCTCTTGTATCATATGACACTTCCATTAATTACTCTAGTGCTTATCGGGTTTGGTTCATGGGCATATCTGGTAAGAAATTTCATTGTTGGAATAATGCAAGAAGATTTTGTATTGGCAAAAAGGGCAGCTGGTATTAGTGAGAAAAAAATAGTCTATACTCACGCACTCAAGAATGCAGCTCCTCCTATCGTTACTGTTCTTGCAATGAGCCTTTCAGGTTCACTTGGCGGTGCTATAATTACCGAGGCTGTCTTTGATTGGCCAGGCATGGGAAGGCTGTACTATGAGGCAATTACCGTCCTTGATCTACCTGTAATAATTGGTGAAACCTATGTCTTGACGGCATTTTTCTTGGTAAGCATATTCTTGGCTGATATTTTGTACGGTTACTTTGATCCAAGAGTGCGAAAGGGATGAGTTTTTCTTCAAGAGAAATATGGCGCGAATTTTCAAAAAGTAAGATAGGCCTAGTAGGTATAGGAATACTTGTATTACTTTTTGTAATGTCAGCAGTAGCCGTTGTTACAATTCCAATAGAGAGTTTTAAAGAGTGGAACGATCCTGCAAGCTGGCTTACCTTTCCAAAATCAGCACTTCCTGCATGGATGAATTTTTTTCTTTCTGAAAAGATGTCGGAACACCTGATCCTGCAAAATCCGCAGGTAGTATCACAAAATGCCGGGGAAATCTTTCTTACAAGAAATATTTTTGATGTTGATTATAACTATGATAAATTTCCAAGTGATTTTATCTATGAGTATACTGCAAAATATACTGGTTCACCACTATTGCAAATTTGGGTGATGCGTCCGGATGGCAAAGAACTAGAATTGATATCAAATTCACTTCCGCAATCAAAAACCGAGACATCATATCACGGCTTTATTTTTTCAACGGACGATTCGATGATAAAAAATCTCAGAAAGAATAAAGACAGTTTCATGTTCCCTATTGATTTGCTTCTTGCACAGGATATTGTTTTTTCTAAGACTGATAAGAATCAGGTATCTACTGGACATTATTCCTTCAAAGTGAAACTGTACAGTGTTGGTTCAAAACCAAGTTTAGAGCCTTCCAAATTTATCATAGGAGGTAAAGTGTATGGTTTGATGGGCACAGATGAACTCAGACGTAACTTGACTGTTGGGCTATTGTGGGGAACTCCACTTGCATTGTTTATCGGCATAACAGTAGCAATTGGTTCTGTAGTTATCGGGCTAATCTATGGTGTATTTGCAGGCTACAAGGGAAAAAGGACTGATGAGTCATTGATGCGCCTTAATGATATCATTTATGCAATGCCCGCTCTGCCTCTTTTAATCATCTTGGCAATTACAATTGGAAATAGCATATTTCTGATTGTGGGATTTTTGGTGATTTTTGGATGGGTTGGAACTGCAAAAATCTCGCGAAGTATGGCTTTACAGATAAAAACACTACAATATGTAGAGGCTGCAAAGATAATGGGGCAAAAAGACAGTAAAATTATCTTCAAGCATATCCTTCCTCAGCTTTTACCATTTGCATTTGCTACCATTGCAATATCTGTGCCAGGAGCAATCATAACGGAGGCAGGTCTTAGCTTTTTGGGATTGGGGGATCCAACATTTCCAACATGGGGACAAATTCTACACGATGCCAATACTTATGGTGCTGCAGCAAGAGGACTTTGGTGGTGGATCCTGCCTCCAGGAATTATGATTGCAATGACAGGCTTGGCATTTGTCTTTATTGGACACGCAATGGATGTGATAGTTAATCCTAGGCTAAAGCGGTAGGATTGAACTGTCTGATTAGTTTTATTATTTCATCATTTAGCTTTATGGTATAGGCAGCTGCATTAGGATCAGTCTCTTGGGCAAGGGACTCTGCAAACTGTGTCTTGTCTCTTCCTCGTTGATACATACCACCTGATTCCTTTATGCAAAGCGGAAATTTTTGCATCTTCAAACCGCTTTTTGTAAGATGTGCAATGAATTTTTTGTAATTTTCTGGTGAATACCAATCAGACTTGGTTTCTTCACATAACATTATCCACGTGTCTATAGTATTTTGGAATAATGCTTTTTTTCGTAGTTCTTCAAGTGTCATGATGTTTTGGTGTTATTTTTTAAAAGTCAGCTCTTTTCATCTTAGAGCCACATCTTGGGCAAGAACCGCCCTTGTACCTGTTGCTACATGTAAGACAAATGTACTTTACACCTTGGCTTTGTCCAAAGAACCCGCCGCCTCCTCCGGGGTCGCCCCCAAATCCGCCCATTCTTTTCAATGCCCTGTTTCTTAAAATTAGCGGAAATACAATAAAGATGGCTAGGGCTGCCATTAATCCAAATGGCCACGGTAAGATCATCTGTAGGCCAATACTAACAGCCAGAGAACCGAAAAGGAAAATCAAATATGATTTGTAATTTATCAACTACTTCATCTTGTTGCAAAAAGCTTATAAGTTTTTGTCATAATTCGTCTGAACTTATCGTGATTTCAAGTAGGTTGCCATCTCGATCATATGCAAAAATATCATCATCCTCATATGGTGATTGTACAATCACTGAAACAAATCCAAAAAAATTGTGTAGGTCTGTGACTGAAGGCCGCGCAGATCCGGTTGGATGAGAATGAACAGTTCCTACATAGCTTGGATCAAATGGTAAAAATGAATGTGGAAATCCTGCAAATGTAGGGCCATGGTGGGAAAATGGTGGAATTACCAGGCCATCTACAACTACACGTCCTTTTTTAGATTTTCCACGCAAAATAAGAATTCCTTCGTTTGGATGATTAATCTTACAATAAGTCAAAATCCCATCACGTGCATCTTTTGTTATAGTTATGGTTCGTCGTAATTTTTCTTTTTTGAAGATCATATGATTATCTTGGTACCAATTTAATTAAAATTAAATGAATGCAAACTGTCATGACTCAAATCGTCAAAGTTATTTTAGTTCTGGAAATGTTGCCTAACATTGTTTCAATTTCATGAATAAGTTCTGGTGCATGGTTTGATTCTTCAGAAATTTCCTTTTCCAAAGTTTTTATAGATAATTCAAATTGCAATATGTCTTCTTTTGTTCTTGCTATTTTTTTTTCTTTATCCTCCAAATCTTTAATATTGAAAATACAAAGCCTCCCCTCTAACTCATTCATCTTTTTAGAAAGATTATTTTTTAGCTTGATGAATTCATCCAACCTGTTTATTGTCTCCTCGATTTGTTCTACTGCCTTTTGGGAATCTTTAACAGAAACATTGCCGGCTACTACTGACTTTACCGTTGCTTGTAGTATCTCAATGATCATATTCTTATTTTCATTTGTGATTGTCTCTGACGGTTCTTCAACCAATTTCTCCATAATGATTTTGAGAGGCTTTTCAAGAGAAGAGATATAGCTATACTTTCCAAGGGGTCTTGATATCTTTGAAAATTGGGCGTTAATCTCATTTTTGACTAGATTTTTTTCTGGCCTAAGAGACTCGATATCTTTTTTGACATTTAAAAATTCTTGATATCCATTTGTTGATTTGAGATTTTGTATTTCCCGGTCTATATTCTCAATTGTTTTTTTATGTTCCTCGATTTCTTTTTTTACCATGATTAATTCCCGATTTTTATCCTCAATTTCCTTTTTTGAATTTTTTATTTTTTCAATACTTTCTAAAATGTTTTTAGATATTGAATCGAAATTTGTGTATTCATCAACTAAGCTTTGTAACTGTCTTTTGTTTTTTGTCATATCTGAAAGATCTTCTTTGAGTCTGTCTGCATACTTTCTTGCAAAAACATGCATTACACGTGAATTTACTCCCAGAGTGTCTCCTATCCTTTTTAACATCTGGCTTGTTTGCAAATTTAGATTTATCAAATTGGAAAAAATTTCTGGGTTTGATAGAGTTACAGCAGTTTCTCTTTTTAGTCCAGAAACTACTGCTTTTTTACCTCGTTCAATGAGCACTTTAAGGGATTTGTCTACATCCTCTGATCCAAGATCATCATTTTCAAACTCTGAGATTATTTGAATGATATTTTTTCGTTCAATATCTATTTGCTCTTTTATAGATTTTGCCTGCTCAAAGATTTTTCCAAGTAACAACGTTTCATTTTCCTTTAAAATTGAATTGATTTCTGATAATAAAATTTGTCTTTCATTACTTGATTTAACTGTCTCATTTGCTGATTTTTTCTTTCCCCATCCAAAGACCATAGAAATATCCCTAGAACACTAAAGGCTTACAACATTAAATATTACACGATGCAAATTACACGTGTGAGCGATACTAGACTTATAATAATAGGCTCGGTTCTTGCATTCGCCGGTTTTCTTTTAGGAGGGATAACTGGTGTGCAATATCAACAATATACAGTTCAAGCTGATCAATTTGGTGATTGTTATAATTATGCCCCTGATGGTCAGGCCATCAAAGTAAAATGTGACGAAAAAATGCAAGACAAATTTTTCTTCCTAGCTGTATCATTAGGTTTGATTGGAGGGGGCGTGTTTGTGCTAGTAAAAGGGATTCGTGGAAAATGGGATCAGAATGTAAAAAGCGATGAAATGGTTGGGCCAAAAAAATAGAATGTGAGCCTGAATTTCTGTTCTCTAAATTCTGATTATTCCCTGTTGTACTAAAAATTCAATGCCCTTGACAAAATCAGTATCTGAAATTTTGTTTTCTGCCCACCATCCGGCATTGTTCTTTACCCAAGAGGGAATGGCCTGACCATTTGATTGTCCTGACTTTGGAAGGTTTTGAATAACTATGATATGATTTTTTATCATATACTGAACTCCATTAATAAAATCAGAATCAGAGATTTGTCCATTTGCCCACCACCCTGAGTTGTTTTTGATCCAAGATGGAATTATAATTGATGTTTCTTTATTGCTAATTCCACTTATAGTTACAATCTTTATCCCATTGTTTCTGATTTGATCAATTAATGTTCCAATCTGTTGAATTTGGAGAAGATCGGATTCGTTTTGTGCAGTTCCATTATTTACAGCATAATCCTGAAAGGAAATAGTAACTACTGCAAATCCATAGCTGTGTAAGCTATTCTGTATGCTAGTAAATATCTCATCATTAGTTAACCTATGTAAGGTGCCATTGCCAGTACTAGCATAACCAGTTGAGACAGTTGCCGGAAATCGATGAATGGTATTTGATGAAGAATAAATTACAGGATAGGTTAGTGTATTTGCGCTAAGAAAAGTAATGTTATTTTGATTCATAGCGTAAAATGTGTCATTGTTAATTTTACCAAAAGGTGGAATAAAGACTGACGGTGTAATTCCTAATATTGTGAATATTTTGTCATTAGATTCTTTGATAAACGATGATTGATCACTTTGGCCATATGTGGTAAAGTCTTCAAACCTCCATCCGCTATTTGCTGCTTGTATTTGCTGGTTCTCGACTTTGATCTTGTCTTTTAGATATCCTGTCAGTTTAGCATCACCACCAAAGGAATTTCCAATTATTCCAATTGTTAAACTGGCGTTTTTCTGCACAAATGTATCAATTATCTTTGTTTGAACATTATCTAACCAATAGTCTTGGATATCATCAAGCCTAAAAGCCACACACTGACAATTTGGAATGTTATTTGGTGTAGGACTTTTTGTTACGTTAGATGTTTGTGGTAGATTATTTGATGCATTATGTGGTTGTGTGGGCTGATTGTTTGTAGCATTGGATGTCTTTACACCAATTCCTACAAGAGATTGGGTTTTGAAAATTTGTATAATGCTTTGTTTTCCATCTATTGTTACTTTGGAGCTGCCCCACTCACTATTTCCATCCAAGTTTATTGCACGAAATACATAGTCTCCAACTTTGAGATTCGAAAAGAAGGCTTGCCCTCTTGCATTTAATGGAGAATTTTTAATTTTATTTCCACTACTATCGTATAATTCTACCAAAAAATTTCCATCCGCACTTGTTACGGTATCTGATGAATCCTTGAAAACCTGTACTGTCAGAAGGCTGTTTACGATAGGAGGCCATGGTGTTACTATTTTGAACTCTTGTGAAATTCCTGGTTCTAGGAACACAGGAGAATTTGAATACAAAAGATTTGCCCCAATTGAAACATCCGCAATGTAATAGTTATTTTCTAATTTAGTTGATTGCACCCAAAATCGTATAGTCTTACCGTTGTTGTCTGTCATACCTTGTGTCCACTGTTTTCCGTCTTGGGATTTTATTGATAGGTTGGCACCATCAAGTGGAGTGAGCCCATCGTTGTAGAACACACTAAAACGCATTCCTCCAGGCAAAGGCATTGTAAGAGGAAGCACTTCTTGGGTGTTCTGTAAATCCACATACCCTGTAGTCGCATACATTCCATTTGCATATACATCGACTTTGTACTTGTGCCCAACTGGAAGAGAAACTATGTTGTAGGGATTGGCAGACACTGGCGTAATCACTTTGAAGGGAGATGTGTTAAAATCTTGAAATACTTTTATTGTCATTGAAGAATAGTCTGCCCTATCACCGTTTGTGTATTTTACATCAATTTCAATAGAGCCAATACCTTGATCAGCATAAACAAGGATGGGCTGTAGTACGATTAATACAAGAAAACTCGGAGTGATACATTTTGCAATTTGTCTTTTCAATAAACCGCAGTTCATCTTGTATCAAACTCCTATCCTTTTAGCGCTTGTCCACTGAGTCTCTCTTTTAAACAATGCCTGTAGTGCTGCCATTATAAGTAGAAAGTCTACGAGCTGCTTGTATCCCAATACTAGAAATGGAGAAAATGCAATCAATCTAGGATCATCTCTATCAATTCTCACTGCTAATGCAGACATGAAACATTGCAAAATAACAAACAACGTGAACATTTGCAATACAAAAAAACCATCGCCACTGATAATTTCTATTATGGATGTGATGATTACAGAGAGTCCTGCAAATGGCAACACTATCATTGAAATTATCATGAAAGGAAAAGCTACTCTATACAAGAACGCGTATCTTGGGTTTACTATTGTTTCAGAATGTCTAGTAAGTACCTGTACATTTCCACGATACCATCTTTTTCGCTGTTTGTAAAAGTCATGCAAACTCTGAGGAGCTTCTGTATATGCTGTTGCCTGAGTAGTTCCTTGAATTACAAATCCAGACTTTAATACCTTAATTGTTGCATCAAAATCCTCAACTAGCGTATCTTTATGATAAGAACCAACACCTTCAAGCACAGATTTTCTAAATGCACCAAGTGCACCAGGAACAATAGTAATAGAGCCAAAGTAATCAAATGCTCTTCTGATTATCTCAATTCCCGCTACATATTCTAGTGCCTGTGTCCATGTTAACCAGTTTACCCTATTTCTAACTTTGACGTTTCCAGCAACTGCGGCAACATCTTTGTTATTTCCAAAACCTCTGACCATCTGCTTTAATGCCTGTCTGCCAATTATGGTGTCAGCATCAACTATGATAATTATTTCACCTTTTGCAAAAGCAAGACCGTAATTCATGGCAGAGGCCTTGCCACCATTTTCTTTGTGTAAGACCTTAACCTTATTTTTGTATCTGCTTGCTATTTCCAAAGTTTTATCTTTACTACCATCATCTATTACTATTATTTCCTTACCAGGATAATCAGATTCTAACAAACCTTCTATGGTGCGGGCAATGACTTTCTCCTCATTATATGCTGGAACCAATACACTGATGGATGGATAGACTGGAGGATCTTGCTGTATATCTTCTTTGTATTTGCTGTATACTGCAAGTGGCACAAACATCATTGTACTCCAAAATGTTATAGTCATTCCCCACAAAATTATAATTCTATTAGGAGACTGCCAAATGGTATATCCTTCGTATGAAGCAACTGATGCTAAAACTATAGGAAGTATAATCATGATTATAGCAAACGGAGCTGGCATTTTTTTTGCATACTTGAATTTGGAAGAGAGGCCTCCTCTTGCACTATATAGCTGATAAAACATAACGAATGCGGCAAAAGCAAGTGAGATCATAGTCAGATTTGTGCTCATCAAATATACAGTATAAAACAGCACTGAAAATATAGCGCAGACAAGAATTACCTGTACGTAATCTAACTTGGCAATTTTGACTTCGGACATGGTATTGGTATGTCAGCGAGGTAGTAAAATGATGGTTTGTTACAAAACTTATACCATACAAGTAATATGTTGCTATTTTATTTTATTGAAGTAAATGAAATTAATTTTTGCATCACTTGTTGCGTTATTATTTATTGGGATAATGCAGACATCACACGCTTCAACAGAGTCATGTCAGTGTGTGGCTTTTAGGCTTGATGATATCCAAGACTATTGGTTAGATAATGTTCAAACAAAGATAATTGATACATTTGTGCAGAAAAACGCCAGTTTAACAATTGGAATAATTGGAAATCACATAGGTCAAGATGCAAAAATAACTGATGACATTAAATCTATTCTAAAAACGGCAACACCAGAATTGGAGATAGCAAACCACGGCTGGAACCATGAAGATTTTACTCAATTTAATCGAGATACACAATCTGTTCTGATGAAAAACACAAATGACAAGATATCTAGTCTTTTTGGAATCACTCCATCTATCTTTATTGCTCCATTTAATACGATTAATTCAAATGTCATGGTAGCATTTCTTCAAAATAACTTTCAGGTCATTTCGGCAAACACAACGCAAGATCCTCCACCATATCTGATTAAAAATGTTGCAGTGTATCATCTTCCAGGTACGGCAAAAACTGGAAATCTCAATGACGATGATACTTATTGGTATAGCGAGAACCATAGACAGACATTTGCAGAGATCATGGCAAGCTTACAAAAATACGGTTACGCTATGGTTGTGATGCATCCACAGGAATATTCTATTAGGCAAGCCTTGAATTACACCAACACTACTGATCAAAATCAAATTCACGAACTAGAATTGTTAATTGACGAAGTTAGAAACGATGGTCTCAAGATAGTAACAATTAGTGAGATTCCAAAACATATGACAAATCAAACAATTCCTGCTTGGACGAGTAACCTTTTCACATGGTATGAGAAAAAAAAGATATCCGAAGATGAAGTATACAATGCAGTAAAATTTTTAATGTCACAAAATTCAATTCGATTCAATTTTCAGACTAAGAGTGATACCATGATTTCAAAATCCAGCTATCCACTACATCAGAACATTACTACAACTGTCTTCTGGGTAGGTGAACCTGCAGACCAAGATAACAGATTCATAGACAACCTTGCCAGTATTTGGGATGACAAGTGGCTAGAGCACTATGGAGGAGTAGATGATCCTTCATCAAGAAACGGGTACTTTCCTGCAAAATTTCAGCCACTAGAAAACCCGTTTTATTTTGCATTGCCATATAACGACTATATCAACGGGACCAGAGCGTCAGATGCTACCAAAGTTGTCTATTGGGCTTATGAAAAGAATTGGACTAATTCAGAGTCAATGCTCAAAAATCAATGGATAAAGATCACAAAAGGCGACAAGACTGCCTACGCACAATGGGAAGATGTAGGGCCTTTTAGTGAGAATGATTCAGCATATGTATTTGGAAATGCAGCTCCTACAAATCCAAATAATAATCATGCTGGACTGGATTTGTCGCCAGCTACAACTAAATATCTTGGATTATCTGGTCTTGATGTTACAAGTTGGCAGTTTGTAAATTTTGTTGACGTACCAGACGGTCCTTGGAAAAAAATTATCACTACATCCCAAGTATATTATCTGCCTGGTTGATAACGCAATAGTTTGCTAGGAAAATTTGTCAAGTGATTTCCAGCAAGCATTGTGATACCATCTTTCCCCAAAAATCACAGAGCCTTCAGTTATCTCCATCTCTTCATTACAATGAGCACATCTCTGGATGCGAAAATCATGGGCTGGCTTGAGCCAAACTTTTTCCTCATGGAAAACCTCCTGCATTATAGGCTCATCTCTTATGTTCAAACTAACAAACGATAAGACTAGATCGTTAAATAAATTGGGCATAAACAATATGTTACATACAAGATCTAAATTCGAAGTTCCACCATCGTGGGCTCTGAACACAAAAGGCGCCAGGTAAGTAGATAAGCGTTTTGTATCCCCGCTATGAACAAAATTAAGTCGAATCTTAGGCACGAATCAAATGCGATTGATGCCTTTAGTACTGGGGGTGGGCTTGCTGGTAAAGATGCTAAACCCGATGAATGAATTCAATGAGGTTATGTGGTCTTACTAATTTTTAATATTTTCGCTTCTTTGGTGAAACTATTGAATCAGAAATGAAATGCGGTTGCCGGTTTGCAGCCCCGAATGGGTCTAAATCCATCAAGTTTTTGCATTAAGAACGATATTATTTTAGATTTAAGGTACGAGTCTCAACAGACCCAGATCTTCGCTTAGATTTCTAATAAACGAAAGATTTAAAGCTTATTTTAGGGACGAATGAATTGTGAATGATAAAAAATACGCCATTAATGATATAATCCAAGCAGATGCAAAGAATCTCAGTGAATATGTTAAACCTAATAGTGTAGCACTAACTATAACTTCCCCACCTTATAGAAACGCAATAAATTATTCTCAGCATGTTGAAAACCTCAATAAGCAAGATAAAACTCGATTTAGAGGAAATGTAGGATTAACAACCGAAGAATATCTCGATGAAATGGAACAAATTTTTTCTGAAGTTTTAAAAGTTACTATTCCAGGAGGTTTTTGCTGCATAGTGATTGGAGATGAAGTAGACAATGGAAAACTAATCCCACTGTCAAGCTTGCTTATCTCTAGACTTGTAAAAGAAGAATATTCTGAACATGGTTGGCACTTAAGAGACATGATCATATGGAACAAAGTCACTGCCGGTAGAAATGGAGCAGGTAATAGATTTGGTATTTTTGTACAACATCCAATGCCTACGTACTACCGTAGTAACATCATGCATGAGTACATAATAGTCTTGGAAAAAGGAAGTCAAAGAAGAGGATTGGATAGAAAAAATACGCAACAAATTCCACTAAACAGGGCAATGAAAAGACAAGTTTCTCTTTCAATTTGGGATATTACTCCTGTTCCCCCCAGATCTATAACGCATCCAGCTGTATTTCCTGAACAAATACCGTGGAGATTGATTCAACTTTATTCAACTAAAGGAGATGTGGTACTAGATCCAATGAATGGAAGTGGACAGACAACCAAAGCGGCAAAAAAACTGGGAAGAAAATTCATTGGGATTGATATAAGGAAGCCATACGTTGAAATCGCAAAAAGGAGACTTAACGAACCCTTTGTGCTCTCAAATTTCATGACACCAGTTTACCTTCCAATAAAATGGACAGATTCTGAGGAATCAGGAAAAAAAGAAGACGCTCACTTGGATGCACCAGAAATACCAAAAGGCTACAAATCCGCCTTTAAGACACTATCTGCTAAAGAAGTTCGAGGAGTCCGTGGAACGTATCTATATTTCAAGAATCGTGAAGGAGATTACTTGTGCTACATTATGGGAAGGGACAGACAAAAACCAACTACAAAAATGAAACTAGGTAATTTGGCAAATAAAAGATCATCGTTACAAATTACATTGAAAAAACTTCCAAAGAAATTTCACAAGGCTATGTTGAATAGTTTGTTGCCTCCACGACTTGTAGAAAATAGACAACCAATAAAAGCAATAATTGATGTTCTTGAACATGAAGGATTTATAAGAAAAACCGGAAGAAAAATAAAAGCCGCTGAGGAGTATGAAAAGATTCTGCCTCTAAAACAAAAAAAGTTGAGAAAAGAGATTGCTACAATAATTAAGCTTAGAGAAAAGACACAATCTAATACACCATAAACTTAAGTCTTAATTAGCAATATTGTGTGACACTTGAAAAATTTTGATACAATAGTTTGTGAGGATAGTACAAAAATTGGTAAGATAATTCCTCCCAATTCTGTTGATTTGAGCATAGTTGTGCCACCTTACATAAGTTTGAAGGATTATTATTCCACAATTCAGAAGTCAAGTAAGAAGTTTCACAAATCTACTGAAGAAAGTATTACTTCTACATATTTGAATTTCATAGAAGATTTCCTAAAGGGAATAGCTAACGTAACCAGACCAGGAGGCATTTGTTGTTTGATATTAAGCAACGAAATCGATCCAGAGACAGATTTCATTATACCAACTGCTCAAGCAACGATTGTGAAAATTATGAATCCATCGGATACCACTCCAAACTGGCAAATAGACGGACAAATCATATGGGTTAAGAGCCCAAGAGAGAAAGTTGAACCAGTAAATGATACGGCCGACACTTCTTCTATTACATTCAGTGAAACGCCTTATTCTATGATTTACGTTCTAATGAAAAAAGGGAAGAATGCTGAATCAATTAGCATATTGGATCGTCTTTGGGAGCTGCGATTGTCTGATGACAAGAAAACAGAAATGTCTGATTTTGTTTGGTACATTCAACCCTCATCAGATAAAGGATACAAAGATCACATTCCAAAAGAGTTAGCTATTAGATTAGTCATGTTGTTCTCATTAGAAAATGAACTAGTCTTGGATCCGTTTGCAAGACATGGAGTCACTGCGATTGTATCTAAAACTTTACAGAGACATTTCTTATGTATTGAGAAGAATTCATCAAAAGTGGAAAAGGCAAAACAACGATTAACATCCATAGAGTAGTACGATTTGGTTTTGTAATAATTGAAGAACTTATCTATGTGAAACATTGAAGTTTGTTAATGTCACCTGAAGACAAAGGCCATCTTAAACTCAAAAATACAATAAAAATAATACTTGACAATTGTGGATTCGATAAGGTAGATACAGAGATTAACATTGATGTTGATTCAGATGGTAAGACTGAATTTTCAATCGATGCATGTGCCATCTATAATGATACGCTATTTGTATTCCAATGTAAAAACAGAGAAAATTTACCTGATATAAAAAGAGAATTAACGGCAACTTCATCATATATGAAAGATGTAGTAGACAAAAAAGGAAAAATCCTCGATACTACAAAAATTATAACGAATGCAGATTTGAATAAAATCAATACTGTAAAATGTTGTTATGCGTTTACTGAAAAACTAAACAATGATGATACAGAAAAACATGTTAAACTTGCTGGCTACCTCTTCTGGAATAGTAAAACCGTAAAGTACTACAAACGAATATCAGACACTTTAAAAGATTTAGCAAAAAATGAAATTTTAAAAGAATTTGGTATATCTTTTGGAAAAAAATCATTATGGGAGGAAGAAGCTGTTGAAATAAAACAGGGTGATAACACAATGTATCTTTTGGGGATGCATCCAGGCTTGTTACTAAAGATAGCCTATGTTTATAGGAGAAATTCAGAAAAACCATCTACCTATCAGCGACTGATCAATAAAGATAGATTGACCAATATTGCAAGATTTTTTACATCATCTAACAATCTATTATTAGCAAATCCTGTCATAATAGTATTTGATCAAGAGCCAGAAATTCAAAAACGTATAACCTATTCTTCAAAAGAGAAACTTTTGAGATTTCCTATTTCTTATTGTTCAGCTTGGATAATAGATGGCCAACACCGGATATATGGATTCAAAGATCATCCTGACTACAAGAATTGGGATGGAGAAGAAAACAAAAACGATTTCAAGATTCCGGTAGTTGCATTTCAAAAGTTAGATGAGCGTGAACAGAACAAGACCTTTGTAAATATCAATTATTATCAAAAGAAGATTGATCCAGTACTATTCAATGACTTGTCTACTGTAATTCAAGACCTGAAACAAGAATTAACTTGGCCAAGTTTGCTGGTGTCGGCTATGAATCAGAAGGGACCATGGAAGGATATGGTGAAGATCTCAGAATTGGATGAAGGTAAACCAATAACAATATCTGGACTTGCAAAGTTGAAATTACTAGATACACTACTTGGATATGACAAGAAATCAGACAAGTATAATGGCATACTATACCAATTAGCTGAATTCAATCCTAATTTACCTTTTTCAGATAAAAAGAACCAAGAAGCGTTTCGTAAGCAGTTTGGTATCTTGAATAGATTCTTCTCAGTAGTAAGGAAAAAAGTGGAAACTTCTGATCCTAAGAAGGATAAATGGCTGAATCATAAAGAATACGGATTAACAAAGTTCACCTGTGTCAACGCCTTATTGTTGGTATTAAATTCATTATTGAAAAAAGACAATCAATTGAAAATCAATTTAAATAAATATCTAACAGCCATTGACGTGATTGATTTCCAAAATGAGAAGTTATTAAAATATGGTAGAGGTTATCCAGGAATTCCTAAGATTGCCAATAAAATAATTCGTACCATGAATTCAAGATACGGTGCAAAACTAAAACCTGTGGGTAAATGAGTGGATCAAACATAAGACCACAAAGGTAACTGGGTCTTATCAGTCTCATACCTAGGATGATCTAATTTTTAATCTCCTGTCACAAAAAGATGATTCTGTGAAAAAAGAAAACGGAAACGGAGCAAACCTTGGTTTTGAACAGAAGCTATGGATTACTGCTGATAAATTAAGAAGCAACATGGATGCTGCAGAATACAAGCATGTTGTTCTAGGTCTTATTTTCTTAAAATACATCTCTGATGCTTTCAACGAAGTCTATGAAGAACTACAAAAAGATCCAACATCTGACCCAGAAGATGTTGATGAGTATGTTGCCAAAAGAGTTTTCTGGGTTCCAAAAAAAGCAAGATGGGATTACTTATCAAATAATGCAAAGAAGCCGGAAATTGGCAAATTAATCGATGAAGCAATGGACATTATAGAAAAAGAAAATCATTCTCTCAAAGGTGTTCTACAAAAAAATTATGCAAGACCGGCATTGAACAAACAAAGACTAGGAGAATTGATTGATTTAATTGGCACGATTGGTATAGGGGACAGAGCAAGTAGAAGCAAGGATGTTCTCGGAAGAGTCTATGAATATTTCCTAGGGCAGTTTGCAGATGCTGAAGGTAAGAAGGGTGGCCAGTTCTATACTCCAAGAAGTATAGTCAATCTTTTGGTCGAGATGCTCGAACCATACAAGGGAAGAATATTTGATCCCTGTTGTGGTTCCGGAGGAATGTTTGTTCAAAGTGAAAAATTCATTGAAGCACACGGTGGAAAAATAGGTGACATTTCTATTTACGGTCAAGAAAGTAACCAGACAACATGGCGTCTATGTAAGATGAATTTGGCTATTAGAGGCATTGACTCAAATATTGAATGGGGTGATTCTTTCCGAGACGACCAGTTTAAGGATTTGAAAGCAGACTTGTTCTTGCTAATCCTCCGTTTAATGACAGTGATTGGAGTGGAGAACTTTTGCAAGATGATGTAAGATGGAAGTTTGGAGTACCACCAAAAGGAAACGCGAATTTTGCATGGGTTCAGAATTTCATACATCACCTTTCGCCCACTGGAATTGCTGGCTTTGTTTTATCCAACGGTTCCATGGCATCTAATACTTCAAACGAAGGAGAGATTCGCAAGAACGCGATTGAAAACGATTTGGTTGACTGCATGGTGGCCTTACCAAACCAATTATTCTATAATACCATGATTCCTGCTTGTTTATGGTTTGTTGCCCGTGATAAGAAAAACCACAACTTTAGGGACAGGAGAGGACAAGTACTCTTCATTGATGCTAGAAAATTGGGTGGTATGGTTGATAGAAGACACAAAGAATTAACCGATGAAGACATCCATAAGATTTCAGATACATATCATATTTGGAGGGGAGAAATCAAGGGTAAAAAATATCGGGACATTCAAGGATTTTGTAAATCTGCAACTCTTGACGAAATAAAAAAACATGAATGGATTTTGACACCGGGTAGATATGTAGGATCAGAAGAAGAGGAAGAGGACACAGTAGCTTTTGAGGAAAAGATGGAACAACTCACAACAGAGTTGTCAAAACAAATGGAGGAAGAAAAAAAGATTAATGCTGAGATAAAAAAGAATTTGGAACGGGTGGGTTGGAGATTATAAAAATGAATCAAATAGTCAAAACAGCAATAAGTAAAAATTATTATGTTGTCAATGATAAAATCTACGATAGAAGAAGTGCTAAAATCAGTTTAAATCTGAATGAGGTTCAAACTAAAATAAAAATTTACGAAGATAGGGTCAGTGGTTGGTTTCTAGAAATAGCTGAAAAATTAAAAATTAATAACGAGACAGGTTTTGTAATATTATCCATAGCGATTGCGTATATTGAAGGAAATCAGCAATTCAGAGAAGGAAGAATGAGCGAAAATAATTCTAAGAACTTTTTCATTAAAGGGTTAAAGAGAATTTTTGACAAGGAAACTGTTCCAGAAGACATACTGAAAGATTACTATAAGCAAATCAGATGCGGATTATTTCATGATGGGATGACGAGAGGTAATGTTACTATTTCTGGGGAATTTCCAGATCCTTTACGATACACTAACGGAATAATTAAGATAAATCCTCATAAATTTCTTGATAAAATAAAACAAGATTTTCAAAATTACATTCAAGAATTAGAATGGAATGATGAATTGCGAAAAAGTTTTGAAAAACGCTTTGATTTGGAGCAGAAGACACGAAACAAAAAACTAAACTAAAACAAACCGAAATAGGGATGATTCCTGAAGATTGGGAAGTCAAAAAAGTTGGAGATTTTGTTGACATAAAACATGGATATGCATTAAAAGGAGAATTCTTCAGTGATATTCCCAATGAGAATATTGTGCTAACCCCAGGCAATTTTAAAATTGGTGGAGGATTCAAATCAGAGAAATTCAAATACACTACGGAGGCATATTCAGATGAATATGTTTTGAAAGAAGGAGATGTCATTGTCACAATGACCGACTTGAGCAAAGAGGGGGACACATTAGGATATGCTGCGAAAGTGCCTCATGATAATGTCAAAAAATTCTTACATAATCAAAGATTGGGGTTATTGAAATTCAAATCAAAAATATCTAAAGATTTTCTTTATTGGGTGTTACGAAGTAAGAGATATAATTTTTTTGTGGTCGGATCAGCTACAGGTTCCACAGTTAAACATACTTCTCCAGATAGAATAAAGCAATATTCATTTGGAATGCCAATAAGTTTCTATGAGCAGGAACAAATTGCTAAAGTTCTCTCAGACCTTGACTCAAAAATTGAACTCAACCAGCAGATGAACAAAAATCTTGAAGCAATAGGTCAGGCAATCTTCAAGCACTGGTTCATTGACTTTGAATTTCCAAACGAAGAAGGCAAATCCTACAAGTCTTCAGACGGAGAGATGGTTTACAATGAAGATCTGGGGAAAGATGTACCGAAAGGATGGGAAGTTAGCAATATAGACAAAGAGTTCAATTTAGTTATGGGTCAATCTCCCCCCGGGAGCTCGTATAATGAGATAGGAGAAGGCGTTGTGTTTTTCCAAGGAAGGACTGACTTTGGTCACAGATTTCCTTCAATCAGAATGTTTTGTACCGAACCAAATAGATTTGCTAAAAAAGGAGACACATTGATTAGTGTAAGGGCACCTGTTGGTGACATAAATCTGGCATTACAAGATTGCTGTATTGGCAGAGGGCTGGCTGCAATAAGGCACAAATCAAATGCTTCATCATATACATATTATTTTATGATGACTCTTAAACCGATATTTGATCAGTTTGAAGCTGAAGGAACTGTTTTTGGCTCCCTTGGTAAAACGGATTTTGAAAAGATTAAGGTTCTTAATCCGCCTACAAAAATCATAAATTCATTTCAGAATATAGTAGAATTGATTGATAAAAAAATAGAATACAATATCTTACAAATATTGACATTACATAATATTCGAGATTCACTACTTCCGAAATTACTGTCAGGAAAGATAAGAGTTCCAGTAGAGGTCAGATAATATGCGAAAGGCCATAAGCGAAGCAGATGTCGAAGAAAACGTTTTATCTATTCTGAAAAGCCTAGGCTACGAAATAATCCGAGGTGACAACGAGGACTATCAGCCTGGAGGAAAATATGCGTTAAGAGAGAATTACAAAGATGTTGTTCTTGTCGAAAGACTAAGGGAAGCACTGGGGAGGATCAACCCTTCTATTCCTGAAGATGTACGAGAACAGGCAGTAAAACAGGTACTCAGAAGCGAAAGCCAGAAGCTAATTGCAGACAATGAAAGCTTCCATAAAATGCTAGTTGACGGTATAGATATTCCAATTCAGACAGAAGAGGGAGAAAGATACAAGAAGGTATGGCTTTTTGATTTTGAAAAACCAGATTCAAAAAATAACGAATACTGGGCGGTAAACCAATTCACTGTACAAGAGAATAAAGTCGAAAGGAGGCCTGACGTTATCTTATTTGTCAATGGAATCCCGTTACTAGTAATTGAATTAAAAAATCTAGCAGACGAGAAAGCCGATATTTGGATGGCTTTTAATCAATTTCAAACATACAAGGAACAACTTCCAACATTATTCCGATATAATGAAATTCTTGTGATTAGTGACGGTCTAAAAGCTAGAGCAGGAACAATTTCTTCTGAAAAAGAACGATTTATGCAGTGGAAGACAGTCGATGGAGAAAAACCAAGGAAAGGATTGAATGAAATCGAGATTCTGCTAAAAGGTATTTGCGACAAGCAAAGATTTCTGGATATTATCAGAAATTACATTGTCTTTGAAAAGGACAAGGAGACAATCAAGAAACTTGCAGCTTATCACCAATACTGGGCTGCAAACAAAGCAGTGGAATCAACGGTAAAGGCAAGAAAAGGAAACAAGAAAGCTGGAATTGTATGGCATACCCAAGGCTCTGGAAAATCTTTGACAATGATATTTTATACTGGAAAGCTTGTCAGGGAAATGGACAATCCAACAATAGTAGTCTTAACCGATAGAAATGATCTTGACGACCAGTTATTTGGAACATTTGGAAGATGCCAGGACATTCTAAGGCAAAAACCAATTCAAGCTGAATCAAGAAAAGAGATACAGGAAATGCTAAAGGTTTCCTCAGGAGGTGTTGTATTTACTACAATACAGAAATTCTTTCCAGAAGAGGACAGAGAACAATACCCAGTTCTATCTAAAAGAGATAACATTGTAGTTATCGCAGATGAGGCACACAGAACCCAATATGGATTTTCTGCAAAAATATTGAGCAAAAAGGACAAGACTCTGATAACATACGGCTATGCCAAATATCTAAGAGATGCATTACCAAACGCCTCATTTATTGGATTTACTGGAACTCCAATAGAAAAGTCAGACAGATCAACGCCTGCCGTCTTTGGAAAATATGTTGATACGTATGATATTGAGCAGGCGGTGGATGATGGAGCAACTGTTAGAATCTATTATGAGAGCAGACTTGCAAAGCTTGAACTAAAACCAGAAGAAAGACCGAAAATAGATAAAGAATTTGAAGAAGTAACAGAAGGAGAAGAAGTAGAAGGAAAGGAGAAACTAAAAAGCAAATGGGCAAGAGTAGAAAAAGTTGTAGGTGCTCCAACAAGAATCAAAAAAATTGCACAGGATATTGTAGAACATTTTGAAGATAGACTATCGGTCTTAGACGGAAAGGCAATGATTGTCTGTATGTCAAGAAGAATATGCGTTGATTTGCATAATGAAATAATCAAGCTAAAACCAGAGTGGTATAACAAAGAAGACGAAAAAGGATTCATTAAAGTTGTTATGACAGGCTCTGCACCAGATCCTAAAGACTGGCAGGAGCACATTAGAAACAGAATCCGAAGAACGAAAATCGGAGATAATTTCAAAGACCCCCATAATGAACTAAAAATAATCATTGTAAGAGATATGTTCCTTACAGGATTTGATGCACCTTCTCTTCATACAATGTATCTTGACAAACCGATTAAGGGCCACACGCTAATGCAAGCAATAGCAAGGATAAACCGAGTCTATCCTGGCAAAGAAGGAGGATTAGTTGTGGACTATATGGGAGTGGGGGCAGAGCTGAAAAAAGCATTGATTGACTATACTGATAGCGGTGGAAAAGGAAAACCTACGTTTGATCAAGAAAAGGCAGTGATGCTAATGGAGGAAAAATATGAAATTGTCAAGGATATGTTCCACGGATTTGATTATAAAAAATTCTTTGAGTTAAAACCAAGCGAGAGAATTTCCTTTGTTCCAGATGCAATGGAGCACATTCTAAAAGAAAAGGGCAAAAAGGAAAGATTCGTGAGAGAGGTAACTGGACTACTAAAGGCATTTTCCCTAGCAGTTCCGCATATCAAAGCAATGAAAATAAAAAATGAGGTGGGATTCTTTCAGGCAATAAAATCAGCAATAACAAAGAATACCGAAACTGGAAAGGAATACCAAGAGGAAAAATTCGATTTTGCAATAAAGCAAATTCTGTCAAGGGCTGTAATATCGGATAGAATTATTGATATTTTCGAAGCTGCTGGAATACAAAAGCCCGATGTATCCATATTATCAGAGGGCTTTCTTGCTGAAGTAAAAGAAATGCCACAGAAGAATTTAGCTTTTGAAGCTCTTAAAAAATTACTAAACGATGAGATCAAACTCTACTCAAGAAGAAACATTGTCCAAGGAAAATCTTTTATGGATTTGCTTGATAAAACAATAAAAAAATACACCAACAGAAGCGTTGAGGCAGCTGAAGTTATTGAAGAGCTAGTAGAATTGGCAAGAAAGGTAAGGGAAGAGAAGAATAGGGGAAAACAACAAAATATGACCGAAGACGAAATTGCATTTTACGATGCTTTGGAAGCAAATGATAGTGCTGTCAAAGTTTTGGGAGATGAGACATTGAGAAAAATTGCTTTAGAATTAACCGAAATGATAAGAAACAGTGTTAAAATTGACTGGACACAAAGAGAGAGCGTGCAAGCAGAAATCCGTTTGAAGATCAAGAAGATTTTAAAAAAATATGGTTATCCCCCAGACAAACAGGAAAAGGCAACACAAACGGTATTAGCACAGGCCGAAATAGTAGCAAAGGATTGGGCCGGGAAATAAAAAATTTAATGATGCTGCAAAATTCATAAAAACCAAGAGTTTCCTAACTAGTACATTGGATCCAAAATGTCCATTTTGTGGCAAGAAACAGTCAAAACAACCAATAAAAACTTGGAATTATTTGAAAACGGTGAATGTAAGTAGATACCAATGTTCCTGTAAGAAATTTTTTCAATATTATCAAAGTTCCAAAAGCACTTGGACTATTCCTAAACCAAAGAAATAACCTGATCTTGGATAAAACTAATAATGACTGTCAAAAAATAATCCAAATAGCAGTTTAATCCATATTCAATAGGATTATGTATATTAAATATTTGATATAGATTTTGTATATTATGTAGATTTTATAGATTCTATAGATTTGATAGATGTTATATGCAATTTTCCATCATCATCTACTGTTACTTCAAACCTTGGCAATTCACCAAAAACCTTAATCCAGTTTTTGTCAAGTGAAATTATTAGGTGATCATCAAATAAAAATGAATCATATTCACCTATTTTTTTCACATCGGCTTGAATCATTATCTGACATTAAAAATGAAGGTTATAATGAACTAACAATCAAAAATATTAGTTAACTTTTTCAAAGAATGTATCCATATCTGTATTCTTCCCAATAGCCACGTTAAAAACATCCTCGAGTAATTCATTTGAAACTTCATCAAATTTATCCTGCATTGCTTTGAAAAGATTTTGTGCACCTGGAGAACGAGAAGCACAGATCAAGTGATACCGACCCTTACTAGTGGAAACAGTAAGAGTTTTTGTATTGAATGGTTTCCATTGGGTTGGTATCTTTCTTATTTTTTTACAATAAAGTTCCATAAAGTCATCAGTATTTGAACAATCTACCCATTCCCCTCCCCCAAACATCTTTGTTAACGCATTCTTGGATTGTTCCTTGTTCTGATTCCAACTTACATTTGAGGTATGAAAGGTAATTAGTACATCGACAGCCCCACTCTTCAAGATTCTTTCCAATTGATTCCACTCTATACTGAATCCGTAAGGATCTAATACCACCAAATAACCATCTTCTTTTTGCTTACCGAATTCAGGGTATTTACCTGTAAAAATCTCGCTAGAAACAGAAGCAAAATCGCCCTTTTTTATGGTTATTTTGGTTGGGAGCCCCTCTTTTAGTTTCAAAATTCTTGATTTCAATACATCAA
>Ga0210384_10000585_pt1 | contig 55390 bp, 47 predicted proteins | sample IncBWH2MmetaG_FD_160574 | JGI IMG/M metagenome (GOLD analysis project Ga0210384, IMG submission 160574) | Forest soil microbial communities from Barre Woods Harvard Forest LTER site, Petersham, Massachusetts, United States - Inc-BW-H-2-M | ecosystem: Environmental > Terrestrial > Soil >...
AGAGGTCACCTGGATCGAGAACGCCGGCAGTGAGGCGCTGGCTTTACCGTCGCTCACGCTGATCACGATGCCGGAGGTGATGCCGACGTTCGCCGCGGTCGGCGTGCCACTCAGGCTGCCCGTGGCGACGCTGAACACCGCCCACAAGGGCAGGTTTTGGACTGAGAACGACAGTGTCGCGCCGCTCGGACCGCTGGCCGACGGCTGAAACGAATAGGCGCTGCCGGCGACGTCATTTGTCGCCGGGGTGCCGGAAATGGTTGGTGGCGGTGGCGGTGGTGGCGGCTGGCTTACGAGCACCTGAACAGCGAACGCCGGCAGTGTGGCGCTCCGCAGGCCGTCACTGACCGCGATCACGATGTTGGAGTAGGTGCCGACGCTGGCGGCGGACGGCGTGCCCGACAGCTCTCCGCTGCTGGCGCTGAAGGTTGCCCACGACGGCTTGTTGGCTATCGCGAAGGCCAGAGCTCGACCTTGGGAGTCAGTCGCGGACGGAGTGAACGCGTAGGCCTGTCCGGCAGTGACGCTGGTCGCCGGCGTACCGGAGATGGTGACATGGTCGTGCCAATGCCAGTACGCCAAGCTGACTGAGCACCACGTGGCGCCTACGACCAGAGCGATGAAGGACTGCCGCAGCGGCCCGTACTTGCGAATGCGTGTGTGATCCATGTGCCTCCCCAACAAAAAGGACAAGTCGTGGGTGGGGAGGCTTGGCCCGATCTTCAGACGCGCGCACATCAGAACGCGCGCGACGAAGATCGTATGACAGCAGACCCGCTTTGCCGTAATCGGGCTTACCGGCAACCCCGCTTTCTCGTATCCCCGAGACCGGAGGCTTTGCGTCCCCGCCTTACGGCGGGTTTGCTCTTGCATCTCAAGAGCCGCAGCAGAAGCGCCTTCCCTCGCGCGTCAGTCGCGGCCGAATGTGCGTGCAACAGGCACGCAGTACAGCGCATCGTTTCGCGCCGCGCAAATGTCTCGACGACGCGACGTGCGAATTTGGATACACCGCGAGAGCGACCGCCAGGGACGACGGCGCTTTGATTTGCTCAGGAACCGCCCGCGGGCAACAAGGCAGTGGCGACGGAATTTACCAGACGCGCACGAGCGCGTAGCTCGCTCACTGGTGCACGGCGCCGAGATCCCAGGGGGAAGATAACGGCGTGCCGAGGGCGTCGAACCAGACGGGCACGCTCATGCCCCCTGAGTAGTTAGCGGTCGGCTTGAAGTCTCGGATGAGGCTCAAGGTCCCACTACCGTCGACGAATCCCGGGTTGTTGCTCGGCGAGACGGTGTTGTTAGAGATCGTGTTGCCGCTGCCGGAATTATCGATCATGCCCGAGTTGTAGAACAAGTTGTTCCTGGCGAAGCTATTGATTCCCGGCGCGGCGAAGTTCTGACCACTAAACGCGGCGCACGAACCGCCCCCATAACAGGTGTTGTTGTAGAACTCGACATACTGCGGCTGAGGCTCGATGCCGCGCTGTGCAATCTGAACGCCCGAGCCGCCGCCGGCAACGGTGCCATTGAATACATTGTCCCTCAAAGTCGCATTCACGGCGGAGACCAGTATCTGTCGCCCGCCGCCGGTGCTGCGGCCGGCAAAGATATTGCGTTCGACGACGATGTTGCGCAGCCGCTCGTCGGTCACCGAATTCTGGGGCGCATTCTCGACCAGAATCGCACCCGAGGTGCCGGAGAACACGTTGTCGGTCTCCATGATGTATTCGGTATAGACGCCCGTCCAACCAGGAGAGGTAATCTTGGTATTGCCATTGTGCAGCTTTAACACCGCTCCGATGTTATTGGCATTCTCAAATACATTGTTCTCGAACACGCACATGCGGCAAGCCGACACGCGCACGGTCTCGATGCCGCCGCCGCTGTTCGCTGCGCCTACGCCATTGAAACTGCTGCCAAGCACCGCCTGATAATCGATGTTGTTGTACAGGCTGTTGCTGCCCCATTGAGACTGATTGTTCTGCGCGTAGTTAATGTACGTACCCTGCTGGGTTCCCATGCCGGTTTGAACCAGCTGGATGTAGCCCCATTGCGCACCCTGCGCGGTGTAAAAGCTGGTGTTGTTGCCGTTGGAGAGCAGGTTGTAGAGCGTGATCTGATAGGGAATGTAGTCGTAGTTGCTGTTCGAGAGTACCGCAGCGCCTCCGGTGCTCTCAAAATCCAGGTCCGCAATTCTTCCATCCCCGGTCGATTGCATATTCACATTGAGCGTGCCGCGCATGATCGGTCGATTCGACTGCGTGTCCTGACAGCCGCCATAAGCGCCAATGCTCCAGGTGACACCGGATACCATCGCACCGCCGGTAAAGGTATCGCCGCACTTAAAGAGCGTGCGCTGGCCGCTGCGCGATCCACCCAAGGCCGAGCCTGTACTGGAAGTCTGCACCACCGCAGCGCCCGCCGGGCAACCGCCGCTGCCGGCCACGGGCGTCCCGGAGGAAGAAACGCAGGTGGTCTTCGCGCCAGGAAAGCCGTTCGCACTGGTCGGATCATGGGCCGTCACTCCGAGCTGGCAGCTCGCCGTGTTCGACCCGTTGTGCGCCGTCACCGTCACGACGTACGCCGTGTCCACGCCCGGCGTTACGTACAGGTGCGCCGCCACGCCGCCGGTAGCGGTGTTCTTGCTGTTGCGCCCCGCGTTCGAACCGTACGACCAGCTGTCGGCCCCCGACGCGCTGGTATCCCCGAAATTCCAGCTGTAGGAGACATCCTGGAACGCCGTGGTGTTGCCCGTGATCGAGCTGTCCGTCGTGCCGGTGGCATCAAAGAACACCAGGAACGGTGAAATACCCGCACCGCGCACCGCACTCGCCTTCAATGACAGCGAACCGTTCGTTGCCGAACAGGATGGGCCGGTCGGCACCAACATCGCCGACTGACTCTTGGCAACCGCAACGGCACTCTGCGAAAAGCCATTTGGGGCACTCGGTATGGCGGCGCTTGATCCGGTGCCCGCGTCAGGTTGGAAGACGACTACGCCACACCCAGGTAACACGAACGCAAACAACACTAAGGATGACGAAAACATCATTGGCGAGTACCGATTGCGCTTCAGAACTTCCGCACATACTCGCACTGTTCTTGTCATCTCCAGACGAAATCCCTCACCAACTTCGCCAGGTAACGATTGTAGTCCTCCTGTTGTTCTCGCACCAGTTGGCAGTGGGGAGAGGGTATCGGGATTCTCGACGCACTTCGGCCGAGGTTTTCGAAGACGCAGCCCCACAAGCAGCTCCTCGCGACACATTCGGTTGACGCGTTTGATAAACGCACTTTGCATCGGCGGCAGGACAGGATGAACCGCCGTGCGATTGCTGGCCGCGCACCCGCTTCTCGACTCCCTCGTCGAGGCGTTCGCGGTTGCCGTCCGTAGCCCGACCCGCTGGTTGCGGTCTACGCAGCTCTTATAGCTCTGAGAAGTTGAAAAACATGCAGATCACCGCAGCGATTGGGTTACAGCTCGGCGCCTGAGTCTGCTAACATTTTCGTGGTCCATGATACTTGGTGTCGTCGCTATGTCGCGCGCATGAGCGCCTCGGGAATGAACGCAGATATACCACTGTGCGTGAGTTGTGAACACGCGCTGCTAAAGACCAATGTTTTTCACGAGGCACTCTGTCTGTTAGTAAAGAGCAGTCCTCTCCGTATCTTCACGCTTCCAATTTCCTTGCTACGCGGAAGAGCGGCGCTGCTCCAACAAGTCTCGGATGGTATCCGGATCAATTGGCGGACAGTGCCGCTTCGGGAGCAGGTCACGGAACGCATGCAGGCTGCGCACGCCGCCAATCGTCAAGTCTTCCTTCTGACGTCGTTGCCGGTGAAATGGGCGCGAGAACTTTGCGCCGAGTTGGTCTTCTCAAAGCCTGGCTTCATAAGCGACCCTCCTCCTGAGGGTGCCGCCGGTACCACAGAATCCCATTTGACTAGATTATTCGGCGAGCGCGGGTTTGATTATATCGGCGACGGTCGACGGGATCTTCGTATCTGCCAGTCCGCGCGGCGGGCGCTGATCGTCACCTCTGACCGCATGGTGATTGCGCAAGCAAACAGAAATCCAGCGGCGGAGGGTGTCATCCCAAGGGAACGAGCCGGACTGGGCAGTTTTCTCCGGATGATTCGCGTCCATCAATGGCTGAAGAATTTGCTCATATTGGTGCCGCTGCTCGCCGCCCATCGTTTGACGTCCCTGAGCAGTATCGCTCTGGCCGCGGTGGGTTTCATGGCATTCAGCTGTTGTGCGTCATCGGTTTACGTTCTGAACGATTTGCTGGACGTGGAATCCGATCGTCAGCACGATCGCAAACAAAATCGACCGATAGCAGCCGGACAAGTGTCCGTAGCTCAGGCTTTGCTCGTTAGCCTGCTGCTCTTAGTCATTGCGGCAGCGCTGGCTTTGCGCGTCTCGGTGCCATTCGCCCTGACCGTTGGAATCTATTTTCTCATGACGTCGGTGTACTCGTTGCGTCTCAAACAGCAGGTAATCGTGGACGTTATGCTGCTGGCAGGCTTATATACAATTCGCGTTTTGGCGGGCGCCGTGGCAACCGCCGTGATTCCTTCGTTTTGGTTGCTGGCGTTTTCCATGTTCCTGTTCCTGAGCCTCGCCGTGGTGAAGCGGTATTCCGAAATGCTGGTCACGCTCTCGCAGGACAAACGATACGCCTCAGGCCGAGGCTATTCCGTGGCAGACCTGCCGGTGCTTCTGTCACTTGGCGTCAGCGCGGGCATCGCCGCGATTGTCGTGCTGGCGCTCTATATCAACGATCCCTCCACCAACAAACTGTACCCATCGACGCTCTGGCTGTGGCCGGTTCCGCCCTTGATGCTTTACTGGATAAGCCGCGTGTGGATGAAGGCACATCGCGGGGAAATGCATGACGACCCGGTAGTGTTCGCGATGCGTGACTGGCAGAGTCTCGTGACCGCGGTACTGGGCGGATTGTGCTTCGCTGCCGCCGCGACTTGACCGAAACCATCGCAAGTAGCAGGCGCACCTTATGATCGACAGCAGCGCAGCCAGGGCGGCCTATTGGGCGCGTCCCTCAGTCATCTGTGGAGTCGCGCTGCTATTACGTTTGGTGTGGGTTGCATGCGTCCCCGTGGAACCGGTATCGGACGGCGTTCTCTACGATGCTTTCGCGCGCAGTATCGCCGCAGGACACGGCTATGCCTTCCCGGACGGCACCCTGACAGAGTATTGGCCGGTCGGCACCTCCGCAGCCTATGCCCTGCTATATCAGGTCTTCGGAGTGCGACCCTGGGTCCTGCCGGCCTTCCAGGCCTTGCTCGGCACTCTTATCGTCGGCTTAACCTGGAACCTTGCGCGCCACGCGATGGGTTCCAAGGCGGCTGCCGTAGCGGCTTGGCTGACGGCGTGCTGGCCGCTCCTGATCGAATTCACAACGATTCTCGCAAGCGAACTGTTGTTCATCGCCCTGGTTCTGACGTCGCTTAACGTTTGGATTTCGCGCCGTCTTCCATTCCCCGTCCGCATGATCGCCTGGGGGGTGAGCGTTGCCGCCGCAACGTATGTCCGACCGACCGCGTTGCCGCTGCTATTTATTGTTCCGGCGGTGCAATGGATCAGTGACCGTAACTGGCGGGCGCTCGTCATGGGGTGTCTGCTCGCCGGACTGACCGCCGCGTTATTTTTCGCCCCATGGGCTTACAGAAGCGTCGTGCTCTTCGACAGGATGGTCATCGTCTCGGCAAACGGGGGGGTCAACCTTTGGATGGGAAACAATCCGGCATCCACCGGCGGGTACATGGACCTCCCGGACCGAAAATTTCCGAACGAAGTGGATCGAGATCATTTTTATGGTCGCGAAGCGGTGCACTTCATTCTCTCGCATCCGCTCACGTACGCGAAGTTGTCGTTCAGCCGGGCAATAACGACTTACGGTCGAGAAACTATCGGCGTCGTCTGGAACGACAGAGGGCTTGCTTCGAGGTACCAGGACTCTTGGTTGACGATCTTGAAGCGCATCTCGAGTGCATACTGGTGGGTGCTTCTGATTCTTGGCGTCACCGGCGTCGTACTCGTTATACGCCGGCGAACTGTGGGGCAGCTTTGGCCGCTGCTGGCGACTTTCGCTTATTTCGCAGCCTTTCCGATTCTCACGGTTGCCATGGATCGCTACCATGTACCACTCGATCCCATGTTGGCTATCTTCGCCGCCTACGCTTTGACAGCATCAGGGCTCCTGCGTGATGCCTCGCATCGCCGCTCTCCGCCGCGTGTCGATTTAACCGCACGGGCAAGTGAAATTTAAATCACCGGGTTTTTTTTACGCGCACTGCCGACACTCCGACGTGCAGTAATATGCGCAGCACAATTTTCCACGCCGCCTTGGACAGCGGCCGTCTCGCAAGCGCCGCGCGCGCATATCTCAACGCTAGCGGAAAATTCTCATTCAGCAGCGCGCTGCCGGCCCAGCTCAGATATGCCCGCCACTCATTTTGCTTTGCATCCGTATAAGCGCCGTTCGGTATGGAAAGGGAACCACCATTCTGGAGCCGGTCTTTGCCGCCGCGTTGACGTTCGCGTGCCAATTCCAATATGTGGTCTCTGTAAGTGGGCCATTGCGCGCCCAGCGTCGTGCAGACGCTCGATATGTGTTGGCGGTAGAGATAAAGCGTCTCCTGAAGATTCGCCATCTTTCCAATTTCACTCAACCGAAGAAGTAAATCGAAGTCTTCGCCTATTTTGAAGGGCTCTCGGAACCCGCCTGCGCGCAGCGCCATAGCCCGCCGCATCATCGTAGTCGGAAACCTCATCGCACCGCCTTGCTGCTGCTCGATCAATATCTGTTGATGCAAGGACGGGTAGCGCTCAACATTGAGAAAATTTCCCTCTGGATCGATGCATTGGGCCGCAGCGCCCAAACACACCAGGTCTGGATCCTTGTCAAACGCGTCGACTTGTCGCGCTAGTCTTTGCGGCGACGAAATATCGTCTGAATCCATCCACGCCACGAGTTCGCCCCGTCCTGCGTTCAGAAGCTCGTTCCTGGTCGCAATGAGGCCGCGATTCCCTCTCGCCATGAATCTCGTTCGCCTTTCGCGGGCGGCGAACAGTTCCAGAATCTGCGTTGATCCGTCGTTCGAGCCGTCGTCAATCACGATGAACTCGAAATCCGTGAAGGTTTGAGCGCAAATGCTGTTCAAAGCATCGCTAAGATAGCGAGCCGTGTTGAATACGGGCATCAACACACTCACTCGCGGTGTCAAACGCGGATAGTCCACTGAGGATTTGACCTCCTGCCGCTGGACGAAGTTGACTTGCGAAGTCCTGCAAATCTGGAGGACAGAACCTTGACACGCAAGCGTTTTAACCCCGAGCAGATTACCAATGCGCCACGCCATGTGGAAGGCGGGACGCCAGTGGCGAGTGTGTCGACAGATCGGCGTGGACACGGGGGAATCTTTGCCTGGGGGAGAAGAAATATGGGAAGCTCGGCCCTACAGAGATCGCAGCAGCTGCGGCGGCTGCGATGAGACCGAGAACCTGAAGCGACCGGTGGGCGAATCAGCCACCGAGCCAGTTAGAAGTTCTGGTATCAGTGACCGTGATCGCGGTAGCGCCGCGCTAAAAGTGCCATATTTCCGTCTTTATCCGTGGATTCCCGTTTGAAGCCGCAGCTTAAGACCCGCTACGTAGTGATCTCCCCTTGCCGCAATGAAGCGGCATTTATGCGGCAGACGATTGAAAGCGTTATCGGGCAGTCCACGCGGCCGACACGATGGGTGATCGTGGACGATGGTTCCACGGACGAGACCCCGGTGATTTTGGCCGAGTATGCATCCCGATATGAATGGATATCGATCGTCACGCGGGCTGACCGAGGTCATCGGGCGGTGGGCCCAGGGGTAGTGGCCGCCTTCGACTCCGGATATCAAACGATCGATCGTGATGAGTATGATTTTGTCTGCAAGCTCGACTTGGATCTCCTTCTGCCGCCGCGCTATTTCGAGATCTTGATGCAACGGATGAATTCTGACTCCCGGATTGCCACCTGCAGCGGGAAATCGTACATCTGGGAGGACGGCGGTTTGATCAGCGAGCGTCATGGCGACGATACGTCCCTTGGAATGACGAAGTTCTATCGCGTGGATCGTTTCCAGGAAATCGGCGGCTTCGTGCGGGAAGTCATGTGGGACGGTATCGATTGTCATTTGTGCCGGATGCGCGGCTGGATCGCCTGCAGCTGGGACGATCCCGAGCTCCGCTTCGTCCATCTGCGCCCGATGGGATCCAGTCAGCAAGGCATCTATACAGGACGGATGCGTCACGGCTATGGTCAATACTTCATGGGCACCGGTTTCTTGTACCTGGCGGCGAGCGCCCTATCGCGGGTGAATCAGAAGCCCTACGTGCTTGGCAGCCTGGCGATCATGTGGGGATGGCTTAAGAGCGCCATGCTGCGAAAGCCGAAATATGACAATTTGACCTTCCGTCGCTTTTTGCGTCGCTATCAGATGCGAGCTTTGTTTGTGGGTAAGCGTCGCGCGATCGCCGAACGTACCAGCCCGGCGTTGACCGGTCAGCCCGGACCTTCGCGATGAGAGTTGCGTAGCCGTTGGCAGTGCCGCTGACCTCTGGTGAAGGAACGATTTGCAGGGATCTCGGAGACGCCGAGCGCGTCCATCAGCGCCTGACCCGGCGTGCGACCCCTCAGGCGGTAACCTTGACGGCTGCGCTCGAAATTGTCGCAGCGCTTGAAGCGATCCGGATCGCACGTGGTGCAAACACCCGCCGCGAACGCTGCTCGATCTATCCCGGAAACCAGGGTGTCCGCGCCCAGCCCGACTTCCGTACGATGCGTCGCGCAGCCAACTGCCAGAATATTACGAAGTCAGCTCACGCGGGGACCACTCGCAGATCCAGTAGCGGTAGTTGAGAGCCGATTTCCGGTGTGCCGCTTGCGTCTCTTCGCGATGTATTAACGAGGTTAGATGAAGTCATGTGTGGAATAGCCGGTCTCATCGGGCGCATTGACGAAAACAATCGAACCGCGCTCAGGCGTATGAACGATGCGATGCTCCATCGCGGACCCGACGGTGAAGGCTTCTGGCAAGCATCATCGGATGACGATGGCTGGGGGCTGATGCTCGCGCATCGGCGATTATCCATCCTCGACCTTACGAATGCCGCAGCTCAGCCGATGGTAGACCCTACCTCAGGAAACGTGGTCGTGCTGAACGGTGAGATTTATAACTATGTCGAGCTGCGCAACCGTCTGGTTTCCGCCGGACACAGGTTTGACTCGACCGGCGATACTGCGATCATGCTGCGCGCGCTGAGCCTCGACGGCCGTGGTGCAATTAAAACTCTGCGCGGAATGTTCGCGTTCGCTTTCTGGAACGTCAAAGACCGCTCGCTCGTCATCGCACGCGACCCACTCGGCATCAAGCCGCTTTATATAGCACGCAATCCGGATGCGAACGGCACGTGGTCCCTCGCGTTTGCCTCTGAGGTTCGCGCAATTCTTGCGTGCGGGCTGCTTGCCACGCCGAAGCTGAATCCTGTGGCGGCTGCTTCCGTGGTTTGGAACGGTTTCATGGTGGCGCCAGAGACCGCGGTCCTGCAGATCGAGTCGGTTATGCCTGGCGAACTCCGTATATACGACGCCCGCGGCAAAGAGAGGGGCCGCGAAACCTACTGGATTCCGGCGTGCCAGCCCGGCCAGACTGTGCCGATCGAAGAGGACGAATTGGAGCAGGTATTGCAAGAGTGCGTGCGCGTGCATTTGGCCAGCGATGTGCCGCTGGGCGTCTTTCTGTCAGGCGGGGTTGATTCTTCGGCGGTCGCGAATCTTGCGCAAAAGTGCGCGGGCGATCGCGTAAATACCTTTACTTTGAATTTTGACGAACAGGAGTTCAGCGAGGGCGCGATAGCCCGACGGGTTGCCGAAGCCATCGGCACGCAACACCAGGAACTGATCCTGACCGAAGCGCACTTCATCTCGCATCTTGATGCGGCGCTGGATAGCCTGGATCAACCGACTTTCGACGCTCTCAATTCCTATTACATGTCCCACGCGGTGCGCGAGGCGGGATTCAAGGTGGCGCTCGTCGGCAGCGGCGGAGACGAACTATTCGGCGGGTACCCATCGTTCAGGGACTTACCGAAGCTGATTCGCTGCTCCCGGCGCGCACGCTGGATTCCCGTAGGCCTGCGTGTGGCGATGGGCCGAGCCGTCGCGTGGGCCGCGCAGCCGTCGAGCGGCGTATTCCCGCCGCAAACTCGCTGGGCAAAACTGCCAGATATGCTCGCACACGGCGACGATCCCTTGGCACTGTATCAGCTGGCCTATGCGCTGTTCTTGCCGTCCTCGCAGCGCCAACTGCTGGGAGCGCGCCTTGACCATGCGCTCGTGCATGGGCTCCCGGGCGCGATGAGCGCACGGCTGCGATCCGGGATGGGCTCAGGTGCAGTCCTGCCCGTAATTGGCCTTTTGGAGCGCTCCCTGTTTCTCGGGGAACGCCTGTTGCGCGATACAGATGCGGCGAGCATGTCCGCATCGCTTGAAGTTCGCTTGCCGCTCGTGGATCAGGTGCTGGTCGAGAGCGTGGAGCGCTTGCCGACCCCAAATCGCTTCGACCCCGTCGGAAAAAAAGCGCTGCTCCGTCGAATCGGGCTGCGTGGTCTGAATCCGGATTTATTCGAGCGCCCGAAGGCCGGCTTTGTCCTGCCTTATGATCGATGGTTAAGAAGCAGTCTTGGCAAAAAGATCGACGGCACCCTGCGTGATCCGGATGCGATTGAGCCCACGGGACTCGATCCGAAAGCGGTCGCGCGTCTGTGGCAGGCGTTTCTCAACGGGGCACCCGGACTGTATTGGTCGCGCATTTGGGCGATCTATGTCTTCATCCATTGGTGCCACCGCCATCGGATTTATCTGTAGTTCGAACCAGTCTTCGCGGCCTGGATAACATTGCAAACGCCTGACAAATCGTCGCTGAAGGCTCTCGTCATCCGGGGCTCGATGTGGACGCTCACCGGCCACGGCGGCGTGCTGCTGATCCGCATGCTTCGCAGCGTAATCATGACGCGCCTCTTGTTTCCCGAGGTTTACGGCCTGATGACCTTGGTGTGGGCCGTGCTGACCGGCCTGCAGATGTTCGCAGACACGGGAATCCTGACGACGATTATTCGCGACCAACGCGGTGACGACCCGGATTTCCTGAATACTGCCTTTACGGCCAGCGTGGTCCGGGGACTACTGCTTTGGGTGGCCTCGTGTGTGATCGCATACCCGGTGGCGGCCATTTATCACCAGCCGGCGTTGGCTCAGCTCCTGCCCGTCACTGGGCTTACGGCGCTCATTCACGGCTTTTCATCGACTGCCATGTTTACGCGTCGGCGTCACATGGACTTCAAGCGATTGGCGATCCTTGATATGTCCACTGAGACGGTCACGTTCGTCGTGCTGGTTCTCTGGGCCTACTTGTTCCCCAACGTTTGGTCACTGGTCGGCGGCGCGGTAATCGGTCAAGCGTTCATGGTAGTTGCGAGTCACTTGTATTTACCGGGCATCCGCAACAGGTTCCGCTGGGATCGGTCGGCGCTGAACACGTTCGTAGGATTCGGCAAGTGGATCTATTTCAGCAGTGCGATCTACTTCCTCTCGACTCAAGGCGATCGCTTTTTGCTGGGCCGATATCTAGACATGGCTCATCTCGGGGTCTACGGGACCGCCACAGTGTTAAGCGGGGCCTTGCTCACGGTGGTTTTCAAAATCAACTCAGACGTATTGTTTCCGGCCTACAGCCGGGTGATCCAGGAGGGGTCTGGCAGGCTACGGCAGGTGATGCTGCGCGCCCGATTCGCCATGGACGCGGGGATTATCCTGCCGATATCGGCAATCATGATTCTCGGACCCCGCATCGTCAGTTTGTTCTACGACCCGCGCTATCACGAGGCTGGCTGGATGCTTCAGGTTTTGTGCGTTCGGCTTCTCGTGGTCGCGACCATAGCGAACGGCGAGTCTTGCCTCGTAGCGCTCGGGCACCCGAAGTTCTCGTTCATACAGAACTCGTTTCGCCTGGGCGCGATGTTCGTTGCTGTTCCGCTGGGTTGGGCGCTAGCGGGAGTGAAAGGCGTGATTTGGGCCATCGCGCTGTCAGAGATACCCCCCTTGGTGGTTATCTGGATCGGCACGATGAGGTATCGATTGTTCTCGGTCATAGCCGAGTCGCGCTCGTTGCTGTTTGTCGGTCTCGGAGCACTCTTGGGGTTCGGCGTGCGATATTTCTGGCGGTAAGAGATGGGAACCAATAAGGCGGCCACGGCAGAAGTGCTCAGATAGCGATGCTCAGCCTCAAAGAATTGATTGTTGTTTCGATTATCGCCGCAGTCATTTTCTGGCTGGCGAAGCGGTACACGTCATTGTTCATCACGCCGGAAGATTTCGCGCGACGCCGCAATGTTTGGTGCGTCCTCACCGCGGCTGCGCTCCTCAGTCCAAACTTCTGGATATTCGCGCTCGTGGCGATACCAGTGATGGCCATTGCCGGCCGCAAGGACTCCAACCCGAGCGCCTTGTACCTGATGTTGCTGCAAGTGATCCCGCAAGTTGATGTACCGGTTCCCATGATTGGGATGCCATATCTGTTCGTCATCGACAACTACTTGTTGCTGTCGTTTTGCGTCATGGCTCCTGCGGCGCTGCGTATCATCCGCTCGAAGGACAAACCCATTCAGGGATTTGATCTGATGGGGTTTTGCCTGCTTGCCTACGGGTTCCTGACTGCGGTTCTTTACATCCACACTCAAACACCCAACGGCGGCCTATACCCGAGCTCCGTCACCGAGAGTCTGCGGCGCGCGTTTGTTTTCTTTTTTGGTGTCTTCATTCCTTACTTCACGATTAGCCGCAGCAACTTGAATCGCAAAGTGTTGATCGACTCCATTGCCACATTTTGCCTCGCCTGCGCGTTAATGGCTGCGATAGCCGTTTTTGAGAGCGCGCGTCATTGGCTGTTGTATGACATGGCTTACCGCTGGGGTTACGGGATTCCACACAACGTTTATCTGGCGCGCGGCACGAATCTTCGTGCGATGGCCTCCTCCGGCCACTCCCTGGCCCTGGGGCATCTGCTCGTTATGGCGTTCGGCCTCTGGCTGTATCTGCAAACACTCGTCGACTCCAAACGCTTGAGACTGGGAGTTACGGTGTTATTTTTGGCCGGTCTGCTGGCGGCCGAGGCGCGTGGCGCCTGGATTGCAGCCGTGCTTGTTTACTTCCTGTTTGCCGTGCTGCGCCCGAATCCGGTTTCCAGGTTCCTCACGGCGACTGCGGTAGCGGTAGTCATCGCGGTACCCGTCTATCTTTCACCCTTGGGCGACCGGATCGTGAGCGTACTACCCTTTCTCGGCGGCACTGTCGATACCTTCAACGTGGTTTACCGAGAGCGTCTATGGCAGCGCGCGTGGCAAATAATTCAGGCCAGTCCGATTTGGGGTGACCAGGCGGCCATGATCAAAATGCAGGATCTGCGCCAAGGTGAGGGGATCATCGATTTGGTGAACAGCTACGTGGGGGTGCTATTGGGCAGTGGCTTCGTCGGCCTGAGTGTGTTTCTCGCATTTATTTTGATCCCACTGTTCAAGGCGTGGTCATTCAGCCGCAAGTTCGCGCGGGTCGACCCCGACTTCGCGTTGCTGGGCGCGAGCCTGGCGTGCTGTATCATCGGGACGCTGTTACTAATTGGAAATGGAAGCTTCGTCGGAGTTTCGGAAAGAATGTTCTATGTGATCGCCGCACTTGGTGCGGCCTTCGCATATCTGGGTAGAGAGCGTCAGGATTTCTGTACGACGTCTCCAGGTCTTGAGTAGCCCAGGATTTGCGCGAAGCGCACCGAGCTTCGCGCAGATGCGGCCTGAGAATCGCACCCTGCGTGGAAGAGCGGGAGCTCCTTGCAAAAGCCGGCCCCGCAAGCGGGGCGGCGTCGATTTCTCGCTCACTGGTGCACGGCGCCGAGATCCCAGGGGGAAGATAACGGCGTGCCGAGGGCGTCGAACCAGACGGGCACGCTCATGCCCCCTGAGTAGTTAGCGGTCGGCTTGAAGTCTCGGATGAGGCTCAAGGTCCCACTACCGTCGACGAATCCCGGGTTGTTGCTCGGCGAGACGGTGTTGTTAGAGATCGTGTTGCCGCTGCCGGAATTATCGATCATGCCCGAGTTGTAGAACAAGTTGTTCCTGGCGAAGCTATTGATTCCCGGCGCGGCGAAGTTCTGACCACTAAACGCGGCGCACGAACCGCCCCCATAACAGGTGTTGTTGTAGAACTCGACATACTGCGGCTGAGGCTCGATGCCGCGCTGTGCAATCTGAACGCCCGAGCCGCCGCCGGCAACGGTGCCATTGAATACATTGTCCCTCAAAGTCGCATTCACGGCGGAGACCAGTATCTGTCGCCCGCCGCCGGTGCTGCGGCCGGCAAAGATATTGCGTTCGACGACGATGTTGCGCAGCCGCTCGTCGGTCACCGAATTCTGGGGCGCATTCTCGACCAGAATCGCACCCGAGGTGCCGGAGAACACGTTGTCGGTCTCCATGATGTATTCGGTATAGACGCCCGTCCAACCAGGAGAGGTAATCTTGGTATTGCCATTGTGCAGCTTTAACACCGCTCCGATGTTATTGGCATTCTCAAATACATTGTTCTCGAACACGCACATGCGGCAAGCCGACACGCGCACGGTCTCGATGCCGCCGCCGCTGTTCGCTGCGCCTACGCCATTGAAACTGCTGCCAAGCACCGCCTGATAATCGATGTTGTTGTACAGGCTGTTGCTGCCCCATTGAGACTGATTGTTCTGCGCGTAGTTAATGTACGTACCCTGCTGGGTTCCCATGCCGGTTTGAACCAGCTGGATGTAGCCCCATTGCGCACCCTGCGCGGTGTAAAAGCTGGTGTTGTTGCCGTTGGAGAGCAGGTTGTAGAGCGTGATCTGATAGGGAATGTAGTCGTAGTTGCTGTTCGAGAGTACCGCAGCGCCTCCGGTGCTCTCAAAATCCAGGTCCGCAATTCTTCCATCCCCGGTCGATTGCATATTCACATTGAGCGTGCCGCGCATGATCGGTCGATTCGACTGCGTGTCCTGACAGCCGCCATAAGCGCCAATGCTCCAGGTGACACCGGATACCATCGCACCGCCGGTAAAGGTATCGCCGCACTTAAAGAGCGTGCGCTGGCCGCTGCGCGATCCACCCAAGGCCGAGCCTGTACTGGAAGTCTGCACCACCGCAGCGCCCGCCGGGCAACCGCCGCTGCCGGCCACGGGCGTCCCGGAGGAAGAAACGCAGGTGGTCTTCGCGCCAGGAAAGCCGTTCGCACTGGTCGGATCATGGGCCGTCACTCCGAGCTGGCAGCTCGCCGTGTTCGACCCGTTGTGCGCCGTCACCGTCACGACGTACGCCGTGTCCACGCCCGGCGTTACGTACAGGTGCGCCGCCACGCCGCCGGTAGCGGTGTTCTTGCTGTTGCGCCCCGCGTTCGAACCGTACGACCAGCTGTCGGCCCCCGACGCGCTGGTATCCCCGAAATTCCAGCTGTAGGAGACATCCTGGAACGCCGTGGTGTTGCCCGTGATCGAGCTGTCCGTCGTGCCGGTGGCATCAAAGAACACCAGGAACGGTGAAATACCCGCACCGCGCACCGCACTCGCCTTCAACGACAGCGAACCGTTCGTTGCCGAACAGGATGAGCCGGTCGGCGGGGTCGAGTTGACGTTGACAGTCACCGACTGGGTCGCAGTGCCACCGGCTCCGGTGCAGCTGAGCGTGTAGGTCGCGCTGCTGCCCAGTGCGCCAGTGCTCTTGCTGCCGCTGACTCCCACGCTCCCGGACCAGTTGCCTGAGGCCGTGCAGCTGGTCGCATTCGTCGATGACCAGCTGAGCATCGAGGCCGATCCGCTGCTGACCGTACTGGGGCTGGCAGTCAGTGTCACCGTCGGGGTCACCACCGCAGAGGTCACCTGGATCGAGAACGCCGGCAGTGAGGCGCTGGCTTTACCGTCGCTCACGCTGATCACGATGCCGGAGGTGATGCCGACGTTCGCCGCGGTCGGCGTGCCGCTCAAGCTGCCCCTCGCGACACTGAACACCGCCCACGAGGGCTTGTGGTCGACGGAGTAGGAAAGCGTGCCGCCTAAGGGATCAGAAGCGGTCGGCGTAAACGAGTAAAGCGAGCCTGCCTGCACGGTGGTGGGAGGCGTGCCGGAAATCGCCGGCCCACCGCTCACGGTGATGCTGAAGGCGGGAAGCGAGGCGCGTCCGGAACCGCCCCTCACGCTGATGACGATCCCGGAGTACGTCCCGACGTTCGCTGCAGCCGGCGTACCGCTCAGGAGGCCCGAGGTGGTGCTGAACGTAGCCCACGACGGCAGACCCGCAATGGAGAACGTCAGTGTACCGCCCGCCGGATCCGAAGCACTTGGCTGGAACGAGTAGGCGCTTCCCACCTCGTCCGTGGTGGGCGGAGTTCCGGAGATGGTCGGCCCGGAGGATGTGACCGTGATCGCAAAGGCGGGGAGCGACACGGAGCCAAATCCGTCGCTCACACTGATGACAATTCCGGAAGACGTCCCGACATTCGCGCCTGTCGGTGTTCCGCTAAGGAGTCCCGAGGTCGTGCTGAATGTGGCCCACGACGGCAGACCGGTTACGGAGAACACCAGCGGACCCGCGCCCGCAGGTGCCGTGGCGTTCGGCTGAAATGAGTAGGGCTTAGTCGCGAAAACCGTGGTCGCCGGCGTGCCGGAGATTGTCGGAGGTCCCGGAGAGGCTACCGTGATCGTGAAGGCGGGCAGGGAGGCGGAAGCCTGGCCGTCGCTCACGCTGATCACGATACCCGGATAGGTTCCGACGCTCGCCGCGGTCGGTATCCCGCTAAGAAGGCCCGTGGCGGCGCTGAACGTGGCCCACGACGGCTGCCCGGAGATGGAGAACACCAGGGGACCTGCGCCGGCGGGCTCGGTGGCGCTCGGCTGAAATGCGTAGGGCTTACCGGGGGTGGCGGTGGTGGCCGGCGTGCCGGAGATGGTCGGAGGTGTTGGGGGTGCAGACGACACCACCGTGATGGCAAACGCGGGCAGCGACGCGGACGCCGTGCCGTTGCTCACACTGATCACGATACCGGGGTAGGTACCGAGGTTGGCATGGGCTGGCTTGCCACTCAATTGCCCGGTCAGGGTGTTGAACGAACTCCACGCGGGCTTGCCGGAAATTGCAAAGGTCAGAGTCCCACCCGCCGGGTTGGATACGCTCGGCTGAAACATGTACTGGCTTCCGGTCACTGCCTGGGCAGCCGGCGAGCCGGAGATGGTCAGCCTCGCGGCCGACGCGACGGTGATCGCGAAGGCGGGCAGCGACGCGGACCCCGACCCGTCGCTCACACTGATCACGATGCCGGAGGTGGTGCCGACGTTGGCCTCTGCCGGCGTGCCGCTCAGACTGCCGGTCGCACTATTGAACGTCGCCCACGAGGGCTTGCCGCTGATCGAGAAGGTCAGCGTCCCGCCGCTGGGGCTCGACGCTGTCGGTTGAAACGTGTACGCGGTGCCGGCCGAGACCGTGGTCGGCGGCGTCCCGGAGATGGTCGGAGGGGACGGCGGTGGCGACGACGTTACCGTGATTGCGAACGCCGGCAGCGCGGCGGACGCCGAGCCGTTGCTCACGCTGATCACAATCCCGGAGGAGGTGCCGACGTTGGCCCTCGTCGGCGTGCCGCTCAGGCTGCCGGTCCCGGTATTGAATTTCCCCCACGAGGGCAGGTTGGCGATGGAGAAAACCATGGCGCCAGCTCCGGAAGGGTCGGAGGCGCTGGGCTGGAACGTGTAGTGACTGCCGGCTGCCGCGATGGTCGGCGGTGCGCCGGCGATGGTCGGTGCCATCGGCACCTGCGGAGATGTTGGCGGCGTTGCGGCCGTCGGCTGGGTCGCGCCGGTGCCCGAGTGTGAGACACCGACGACGTCGCAGGCGCTCAAGGCTACAAGTGCCAGGGCACATGCCAAGAAATTAAAGGTTCTGTTCAATGCTCCCTACTTCCGTCGACCGGCGGCGCCTCGTTTTCCGAAGCGCGATTTAATTTCCGATGTCAGGTCGACAGAAGCACAGAGATGGCGGATGACGGTGAGCTTAGGAAAGCTGACCGGCAACCCCGCTATCTCAAGCTTGCCGCTTGAGACCGGAGGCTTTGCGTCTCCGCCTTGCGGCGGATTTGCCTACAGAAACACCACTGAATATACGACCCGAGCGCCGTATAAATAGTCGCTTGCGTCACATCGCGCAACACGTCGCCGACGGGAGACACCGCGCCGCAGCACGATGTCGCCAGCTGGTAACACAATTTTTCCCGCTGCTCGCGGAAGCGTCGCAGGGGATGCGCGGCGCGGGGACCCGGGACGTTAGGTCGTGGGGCTGTCGGGAACGAGTGGCGGACCGCCAGCGTCCGGCGCGCGCAACGGCTGCGAGTCGCGGAAGCCCGTGCGCGCATCCAGTTCAGCGTGCATCGCGAGCAGGCGCTGCTCGAGCAGCGCGCGCGTCGCTTCCAGCGCCGACGCGTCGAGCCCCGGCGGCACCTCGATCGGCTCCCCGATCAGGATGCGGATCCGGGCGTACGGCTTCGGCATTACGTTCCGGTCCCAACACCTGCCGCAGATCCACGCCTCTGCGGTCGATGCCGCCACCGGGACCAGCACGCCACCGGTTTTCTGCGCGAGCGTCAGGGTACCGAACTGCGCGATGCCACGCGGGCCGCGCGAACCATCAATGGCGAGACACGAACCCAGGCCCGGGTCCTCGCGTTGCCCCTTGATCATCTGCACCAGGGCACGCGCTCCGCCCTTGCCTGACGAGCCGCGCGCCACGCGAAAGCCAAGTCCTTCCTCAACCTGCGCCATGAAATCCCCGTCGCGGCTCTGCGAGCACATGAGGATCCAGCGACCGTGCTCCGGGCGGCTGAAGTAATACAGCAGCTGGAACGTTCGCCCGTGCAGGAACGCGCCGACCACCGGCCGCGGGCCCCGCAGGAGGCGCGTGAGGACCTCCTCGTTCTCGATGACATACCGCCACGAGCCGCCCCAGCGGCGATAGATCCACAGCGCGATGGGCGGAAAGACGCGTCGGAGCAGGAAGGCGCGGATGGGCTTGCGGTTGCCGCTCACGCCGCGCCGCCGCTGCTCTGCCCCCGGCGGCCGCCGGCCGCATGCGCGCTCGCGAAATTGCCGCTCGCCATCGCGCCGCTGATCGCCAGCTCCCCGGCGAGCGCGACGACCGCGCAGATCTCAGCGAATTTGCTTGCCTTGCCATCGCCGACGCAGCCGAGCATCGCCAGACACTCCTGCGCCGTGGGCAGATAAGTCCCGCCACCGACCGTACCGACGATGAGATTCGGCAGGGTCACCGACACATAGGCGTCGCCGCCCGGCAGGCTCTCCACACGGGTCAGCGCCGTAGTCGCCTCGACGACGCACGCCGCATCCTGGCCGCACGCGATGAAGAGCGCGGCGATGGCGTTCGCAACGTTACCCTGCAGACCGATGGTGCCGGCCTGGGCGGCGCCGTTCACCGCCTGATGCCAGCCACGCGCCATGCTGTCGGCATCGGTGCGCCAGTAGCGCTCGATCTGCTTGGCCGGCAGCAGCACCTCCGCGCTCGCGTTACGCCCGCGCGCCGCGCGAAATGGCAGGGCCGTGGCACGCTTGTCGCCCGAGAGCATCGATTCGAGGAGCCACGAGCGCGGGCTGACGGGGGTCTCCGCCAGCGCGCGCTGGCAGATCGCCTCGGCGGCTTTCGTGACCATGTTCTGTCCCGCCGCGTCGCCGGTGGCGAACTCAAGGACGACGTAGACCGTGTTGCCGACGACGCTGGCGCGCGCCTCGAGCAGGCGGCAGTGCCGCGAGCCTGCCACAGTGGTCGCCTGCAGCGCCGGCAGCAGCGTCGGCAACCAGCGTGCGAACTCGCCCGCCTGCGCCAGGCTCTCGAATTCGAAGCACGGCGCGCGGCCGACCTGCTCGCGGCTGCACAGCGCCCGCGCCCCGCCGCAGCGGTTGATGGCGTTGAACGCGTGCTGGAATGAGGCGATCAGGGTGCCCTCACTGGTCGCGAGCGGCACGAAAAAGTCCCCCGCGGCAGCCGCGCCGGCGATCCTCACGGGGCCGGCGACGCCCAGCGGCACACGGGCGAAGCCGACGAAGCCTTCGATGCTGCCGGCGAGCCGCTCCGGCTCGATCTCGGGGCCGCGGCCTGCAATCTGCTCGATGTCGTAACCGTCATCCCGCAGGCGTTGCTGCCGGGTGAGCATCGCCTCCCGCGATGAGTCGGTGGTGGCGGGAAGGCGGCGCGGCAAGGCCGCGCCCGCCGGTGACGGGCGCGCTGGCTCGCGCGGCGTCTCCAGGTCGCCGCCCCCCGATGGTTCTTTCACGGCCGGCATTCTGGACGTCCGCAACCGTTCGGGCAATTCCGGCGCGCGAGCGAGAGCGCCGCCCGGCGGCGGTGGCCGGCGAGCGGCGGCCGCGGCCTGCGTCCCTATGTTACCTTCGTAAATTCGGTGCCCGCGTCCAACATGCTCAACGCCCCGGTTCACCAAATCGTTCACGAATTTGACACCTTCGATCTGGCGAGCTTCGCCGCGGAAGCGGCGCGCTTTGGGCAGGACCGGTACGGCTACGTGGTCACGCCCAATGTCGATCACCTGGTCCGCTACCACGAGGACCCGGCGTTTCGCGCCTGCTACCAGGACGCGACCTACGTCCTTCTGGACAGCCGGGTTGCAGCCCGCCTGATACGTATTCTGAAGGGCGTGCGCGTACCGGTGTGCCCGGGCTCAGATCTCACGCTCGCCCTCCTCGCCCAGCACGCGGAATCCTCGGACCGGATCGTCTTTATCGGCGGGAGTGCAGAGCAGAGTGCCGCGATCGCGGCGCGCTTTCGGCTTTCCAACGTACGCCATCACAACCCGCCGCTGGGTTTCATCACCGACCCTGACGCCGTCGAGCGCTGTCTTGAGTTCATCGAAGCCGCGAGCCCCTTGCGCTTTTGCTTTCTCGCCGTGGGCTCACCGCAGCAGGAGGCGCTCGCCCGCATGCTCGGTGAGCGCGGTAAGGCGCACGGCCTGGCGCTGTGCGTGGGCGCCGCTCTCAATTTTCTCAGCGGCGCCGAAAAGCGCGCCCCGCTGTGGATGCAGCGCTCCGCGCTTGAATGGTTGTACCGCCTGTCACGGGATCCACGCCGTTTGAGCGGCCGCTACCTCATCCGCGGTCCGCGGGTCATCCTCTATCTGGCGAAATCCGGGGTGGTGCTGCGCCCGGCCGCGTCGGATCGTGCCCTGCGTCCGCAGCCCTGAAGAAATGCCGACGTCAGCCACCGATCAGCAGCGGGTCAGCGAGCGCATGAGTCTCGCGGCCCGCCTCGCCATCGTGGTGCTGGTGCTGGTAGCCGAAAAATTCCTCCTCAACTTCTTCGTTGACTTCGACAGCGCGCAGGCGGCAACCGGTCTCGGCGCGACCGTGCGGATCACGCAGCACTGGGGCTTCCGCTTTGCCGTCACCCTTGCCGCCTCGCTCGCCCTTTTCAGCTACGTGCGCAGCGATGCGCGTCTGGTACAGATCAACGCGGCTGCACGCGCCATCCCACTGCGTCCCGCCTGGCTCTTGTGCCACGGCGCGCTCTTACTGCCGCTCGTGGCGCTGTCGTACTTCTTATATGGAGTCCGGGGCGCTCCGGCGCCATTTGCGGCTCTGGTGGCGCTGTGGGTTCTGGTTGCAGTAGCGGCTGTTCTGACACTGCTCGCCGGCATGGGTCCATGGAGGGTGTGGCGCGCTGCGGCGCGGGCGCTCGGTGTGTTGTGGTTCTATGCGGGAGCGGCTGCCGCCGTAGCCGCCTTCGCGATGCAGTGGAGTCAGAAGCTGTGGGAACCCACGGCCCGGGTGACGTTTGAAATCGTGCGGCGCCTGCTGGCACCGATGATTCCCAGCCTGCAAAGCGATGCATCGACCCTGATTCTCTCCACCGACCGTTTCTCAGTCCAGATAGCGGAAGTGTGCTCGGGCCTCGAGGGCGTGGGCCTGATGCTGGCATTTTGCTGCGCCTGGCTCGTGTGCTTCCGCAAGGAATACATCTTCCCGCGTGCCCTGGCACTCATTCCCGCAGCGCTCCTGCTCGTGTTCGCCCTCAACGTGTTACGCGTTGCGGCGCTGGTTCTGATTGGCGACGCGGGCCATCCGGACATCGCCGTGTACGGGTTTCATTCGCAGGCAGGCTGGATAGCCTTCAATTGCGCGGCCGGCGCGATTGCATTTGCCAGCCGCCGCAGCGCCTGGCTCAACCGCACGGCCACCCGCAGCGTCGCGCACGACGGCGACAATCCGACCGCGGCCTATGTGCTGCCGCTGCTGGCCGTCCTCGCCGCCGGCATGCTCGCCCGCGCCGCCTCGAGCGGCTTCGAAACGCTCTACGCGACGCGACTGGTCGCCGGGGGACTGGTTCTGTGGTTCTGCTGGCCGAAATTGACCGGGCTCGACTGGCGGTTCAGCTGGCGGGGACCGGCGGCCGGAGTCGCGGTGTTTGTCCTGTGGCTGTGCGCCTCCTACCTTCTGGTCCCGGCGAGCACCATCCCGGACACCCTGGCTGCCATGTCATCCCCGCAACGCTGGCTGTGGATCGCCGCCCGCGTCGCCGCAAGCCTCATCATCGTTCCGATCGCCGAAGAACTGGCCTATCGGGGTTACCTGCTTCGCAGGCTCACCGCTGCCGACTTCGAATCCGTGCGGTTTCGTGCGGTTGGCGGCTGGTCGCTCCTCCTGAGCTCGCTGGCTTTTGGTCTTGCGCACGGCGCCATGTGGCTCCCGGGCATCGCTGCCGGGGCAATTTACGGCGCGCTGGTAATGCGCACCGAACGGATCGGCGAAGCCCTCGTCGCGCATGTGACAGCAAACGGCCTGATCGCCGCGTGCGTGCTTCTGGCGGGCCAATGGCAGCTTTGGTGAGCCCGCCCCGACAGGGCTTTGACTTAATTAGGCTATTATTACGAGCGAAGTTCTGGCGCGAAATGCTAGAATTCCTCACGTGCCACTCGACGAATAACAAGCGCAAATGCGGAGCGTGAAAACAATGTCGAAGTTAATCGGGATCCTCGTTTCCATGCTGGCGGTTGTCGGTATTGCGCGAGCCGACTCCGGTTCATCCGGTAATGATGAGGGGGATCGCGACCACAAGCGCCACCACCACCACCCGGTGGCGGCACCGGAGATCGATCCGGCGGCAGCAGGCAGCGCGCTGACGCTCCTGGCCGGTGGTCTTGCCGTTGTACGCGGTCGTCGCAAGAAAAAAGTGACCAGCACCGCTTCCTAGGCCGGGTTCTCCAGGCTGAACGCCTGGCGGTTGTCATCGTAGGCGAATACTTCCGCGTAGCGGCCCCAGCTGATGATGGTTCGCAGGGTCTGCTCGGCAGCATCCTCGGCCATGTAGTCCTCCAGTTCATCGAAGAAGCGGCTCTTGGGCGCCGAGTGGCTGGCGCGCTCATCAAGCACCCGGCGCACGTGCGCGGCGAGCGGCACGTAAGTGATCAGGTGGCGCGCGAATAGCTTCTTGCGCTCGTCCGTTTCGCCGCGGGCGAACTGCACTCCCGCCTCCGTCAGTTTCATGTCACCGCCCTCGACTTCCGCAAAGCGCAGCAGCTGCAGCGCCTCGGCCGCCGGAAACAGCTCATCGACTTCCAGGTGCTGCTCCTCGGCAATCACCGGCAGGTCGGCCTTGCCGTTGTAGGGCGGCTCGTTCACCGCTTCCATCAGGCCGGTGAGAACGTTGGAGGACACATGGGTGAGCGTCGTGCCGATGCCCGTCCCCGGGAAGCGCTCGGACTTCGGTCCCGCGCGCGGCTCGCCGCGGGGTCTGGCAGTCATCTCCACGTACACCCGCTCGATGAGTGCCCGAAAGCGCGGGTCCTGCGTGTGCCGCGGCTGTGGCAGATCGATCGGGATCTCGCTCGCCACACGCCCCGGATTGCTGGAGAAGATCAGCAGCCGATCGCACATCTGCACGGCCTCCTCGATGTTGTGCGTCACCAGCAGCACCGACTTGATCGGCAGCTGTCCCTCGCCCCACAGGTCGAGAAAGTCCGAGCGCAGGGTCTCGGCGGTCAGCACGTCAAGCGCCGAGAACGGCTCGTCCATGAGCAGGATGTTGGGATGCACGACCAGCGCCCGTGCGAAGCCCACGCGCTGGCGCATGCCGCCGGAGAGCTCGCGCGGGTAGGCGGACTCGAAGCCGTCAAGTCCGATGAGGTCAATCGCCTGCAGTGAGCGCTTGCGCATCTCGGGCACCGGAACGCCGAGCGCCTCGAGTCCGAGCTGCACGTTCTCGAGCACCGTGAGCCACGGGAACAGCGCGAAGCTCTGGAACACCATCGCGATCCCGCGCGCCGGGCCGGACACCGGCGCGCCGAGGTAATTCACCACGCCGCGGGTGGGCCCATCGAGTCCTGCGATCGAGCGCAGCAGCGTCGATTTGCCCGAACCTGAACGCCCGAGGAGGCCCACGATCTCCCCGGGGCGCAGCGTGAGGTTGACGTCCTCGAGCACGACGAGCTCATCGCCGTCGGGCTTGCGAAATGACTTGCACACCGAGTGCACATCGAGCAGCGGCGCGAGATTGAGCTCGGGAGCGGTGGCATTCACGGGCGTCTCCTAAAGACCTTCAGTCCTTCAGCTGATGCGGAACTTGCGCTCGGCGCGCGCGTACAGCGGCCGCCAGAACAGCCGGTTCACAATCACTACGAACAGACTTAAGACCACGATGCCGAGTACGGTGCGCTGGAAGTCCCCCGCGGTGGTCGCCTCGGCGATGTAGGCGCCGAGGCCGTGAGCCGTGAGCTTCTCTTTGCCCCAGCTGGCCACTTCCGCAACGATGCTCGCATTCCACGACCCCCCCGAGGCGGTAATGGCACCGGTGACATAAAAGGGAAATACCGCCGGCAGCGCCACGCGGCGCCACCACAGCCAGCCGCGCACGCCAAGATTCTCGCTGGCGTAGCGCAGATCAGCGGCGATGGCGGAGGCGCCGACAATGACATTGAAGAGAATGTACCACTGGGTACCGAGGATCATGAGCGGGCTCAGCCAGATGTCCGGGGTGAGCTTGAACAGCACCACCGCGGATACGACTATCGGAAACAGCAGATTCGCCGGGAACGCGGCCAGGAGCTGCGCGATCGGCTGCACCAGGCTCGCCACGCGCGGCCGCAGCCCGACCCACACGCCGATGGGCACCCAGATGAGTGTGGCGATCGCGATCAGCACCGCCACGCGCAAGAGCGTGATGCACCCGAGCACGATGACGTGGCCGATCTCGGCAAAGCGCACCTCGCCGAGCACGAAGTACGCGGTCTTCCACAGCGCTCCAAGTCCGATGAGGACCAGGGCGGTGTACCAGCCGTAGTCAACCCAGCGCGAATTCCAGGCAACGAGAGTCCGCGCCACCGGCGTGGCGGCTGCCGCCGCCGGGCGTGACTTCACGCCCGCGCGCAGCATGGCCGCGAAGGCGCGCGCCACCAGGCCCAGAAACCGCGAGCGGCGCATCATGGTCAGCGCCCAGGAGCGGCTCGGAGTGAATCCCGCCTCCTGCTCGAGGCGGAACCAGTCGGCGCTCGCGGTCAGCGGACGGAACAGGAGCTGATCGAACAAGAGGATCACGATGACCATCGCGGCGATGGCCCAGCCGATGGCGGCGAGATTCTTCTGCTCAATGGCGAGCGCGATGTAAGACCCGACGCCCGGCAACGTCACCGTGGTGTTGCCGACGCTCATGGCCTCCGAAACGACCACGAAAAACCAGCCGCCGGACATGGACATCATCATGTTCCAGATGAGCGCCGGCATGCCGAACGGCACCTCCAGGCGCCAGAACCGCAACCACCCGCCGAGCTGGAAATTGCGCGCCGCCTCGAGCATCTCGTCCGGGATGCTGCGCAACGAATGGTAGAAACTGAACGCCATGTTCCAGGCCTGGCTGGTGAAAATCAGGAAAATGGCGGCCATTTCGGCGCCGGCCACACGCCCGGGCGTGAGCTGCAGGAAGAACACCAGCGTGATCGAGAATCCCAGGATTGGCACTGACTGCAGGAAGTCGAGCAGCGGGATCAGGATCACTTCCGCGCGCCGGCTCTTGGCGGCGAGCGTCGCGTAAGTGAACGTGAACAGCAGCGATGCGAGCATCGCGATCAGCATGCGCAGCGCGGTGCGCGCTGCGTAGCCAAAGAGCGCCGTGGGCGCGAGCGAGATCGGCGTCGCCTCGAGGCGCGTGAGCGAACCCGTCAGACCGTGCGCCGCCTGCGCAAGGTAGATAAAGAAGGCAAACACGAGCACGAAGGCGAGCACGTCCCAGCCTCCCGGGACGTAGCGGGTGCGCAGAACGGAGATCGGCAGACGATCGATGCGCATCCGCCGAAGTGTGCCCTAACAGGGTGACGATTGGCATCGCAGCGGTTCAAGGGCAAGTGCGAATGTCGTACAATGCCGCGATGAAAAACACACTGTTTCGGGCGGCATCCGCCGCCACCATCGCTCTGGCGCTCGGCGCAGTTGTCCAGGCTCAGAGCACCGACACCACCACGACCGTCAAGGACGACACGAAAACCGCGGGCCACGCTGTCGCCCACAGCGCCAGGGCCGTCGGGCACGCGGTGGCCGACACCTCGCGTGAGACCGGGCACACGGTTGCTGAAAAAACCAAACCCGTGCGTGACACCATCCGCGACGACTCCGTGAAGGTGGGTCACGCCGTCGCCCACGGCGCCAGGGCCGTCGGTGAGAAGGTCAAAGAGGGTGCCGGCAAGGTCAAGGCAGCCGTGACGGGCAAGTCCGACGAGCCGGCGCCGAAGAGCTGACACCGCTCGTGTCGTTGGTGCGCGCGCCAGCCGGCCTGCGTCTGGACTACGTGCCCCGTGCCGACTACCAGGCGGCTCGGTGGCCGGACGTGCTGGGTGTCGCCACGTTCAACGGCACGCAGCTCACGGACCCGGACCCCACCGGCGCACCCGTCGCGCAGGTGCGCGCTACCGTGCTGAGCGGGGATGCGGATGTCTGCGAGGTGTGGCGCTGCGGCGAGCCCCTCACCTCCGGCCAGCACAGTCGCGTGCGCTTCCGCCGCAGCGACGAGCTTTTGTTTGGGAGCATCGCGGTTGCCGAGGGGGAGCTCCCCGGCACGCCCCACGCGACGCTGCATACCGCCACGATCCTGGCCTACGAGGAGCTCTGCGCGGCACTCGAGGCGCTCGATTACCCGCACCTGCTGCGGGTTTGGAACTACATTCCCGACATCAACCGGGACGCCGATGGCACGGAACGCTACCTGCAATTCAACGCGGCGCGCCAGCAGGCACTGCGCTCCAGGGGCCGGGTCCTCACTGGCAACGTGCCCGCCGCCTCGGCTCTGGGTGCGGCCAGCGGCAGCCCCCTGGTGGTGTATTTTCTGGCCGGCAAGGGCGCACCGGCGTTCGTGGAGAATCCGCGGCAGGTCAGCGCCTATAACTACCCACAGCAGTACGGCACCCACAGCCCGGTGTTCTCGCGCGCGGCACTGGTGCGCCACAGCGGTGGCCTCACCCTGTTCATCTCGGGAACGGCGAGTATCGTCGGCCATCGCTCGACGCATGTCGGCGACATTGCCGCCCAGACACGCGAAACCTTGTTGAATATCGACGCGCTGCTGAGCGCGGCGAACGCGGCGGCGGGAAGCGCGCATTTTGATCTCGGCTCCCTGACCGGCAAGGTATACGTGCGCCGGCCGGCGGATCTGCCGATCATCGAGGCGCAACTCGCCCCGGCGCTGGCAGCCGGAGCGCGCTTTATTTATCTGCAGGCGGACATCTGCCGCCAGGACCTGTCGGTTGAAATCGAGGCAGCCGCGACCCGCATCCCGGGGGGCGCGAATCCCGCGCCCTGACGCGCAGCGCTCGTGAAACGGCTCACCGCACTTGCGGCCTTGGGTCTCGCGGCCTGCGTCGCGGCGCGCGCCGCTGAGCCCACCCCGGCGACTCTCAAGCCCTTGTGGGAGTTCGGTCTGGGTGCCGGCGTGCTGGCGTTCAACGACTACCGCGGTTCAGACACGTCGCACGTTTACCCGATACCCCTGCCCTATTTCGTGTACCGCGGCAGGATCCTGCGCTCCGACGAGGGCGGCCTGCGCGGCCGTTTCTTCAACCAGGACCACATCGAGCTTAGTCTGAGTGTCAACGGGACGACACCGGTGCGCAACACTTCCGCGCGGAGCGGGATGCCGGATCTGCGCCCGACGCTGGAGGTGGGGCCGGCGCTGGATCTGCACCTGTGGCGCTCGGCGGACGAACGGCTGAAGCTCAACGTGCGGGTACCCGTACGCGAAGCGTTTACCATCGAAGCTTCACCGCGCGCGATCGGCGCGTTTGCGGCGCCCAATATCAGTCTCGACATCGCGCAGTTGCCCAGGTCCGAAGGCTGGAAGCTCGGGCTGCTTGCCGGCCCCCTGTTCGCGGCGCGGCGCTACGACGAGTATTTCTACAGCGTGGCGCCGCAGTACATCGCTCCAGGTCGCCCCGCTTATGCGGCGCGCGGCGGTTACGCCGGCTCGCAGGCGCTGCTCGCCCTCACACGGCGTTATCCTTCTTACTGGATTGGCGGCTACGTGCGCTACGACACCCTCGCCGGCGCGAGCTTCGCGGACAGCCCGCTCGTGAAAACCCGCGGCTACTGGACTGCCGGCTTCGGTGTGGCGTGGATGATCAGCAAGTCCGACCGCCTCGTTGCGAGTGAAGATTGACGCCCTCCGACACCCACCTGGTGCTGATTCCGAGCTTCAACCCTGGCGAGAAGCTGCGCGAAACGGTGCGCGGCGCCCGGGCCCAGTGGGCTCCCGTATGGGTGATCGTGGACGGCAGCACCGACGGCTCCGGCGCCGTGCTTGAGGAGATGGGCCGCGCGGACCCGCTGCTGCGTGTGCTCGTGCGCGCCCGCAACGGCGGCAAGGGTGCCGCGCTTCTGGATGGATTGCGTGAGGCGCGGCGAGCCGGCTTCACCCACGCGCTGACCATGGACTCCGACGGCCAGCATCCGGCCGAGTGCATCGGCCCTTTCATGGCGGCCTCGCGCGCGGCTCCTGACGCCATGATCCTCGGCGAGCCGGTGTTCGATAGCAGCGCCCCGCGCATCCGCCTGCGCGGCCGGCGCATCGCCAACTGGGCCACGAACCTCGAGACCCTGTGGGCCGGAATCCACGACACGCTGTTCGGCTTCCGGGTCTATCCGATCGCGCCGTTGCTTGGCGTAATGCAGGCGAGCCGCTGGATGCGGCGCTTTGATTTCGACGCCGAGGCGGTCGTGCGCCTGAGCTGGCGCGGCGTTCCGGCGGTGAACCTGCCCGCCCCGGTGCGCTACTTCACGGCGCTCGAGGGCGGGGTATCACACTTTGATTATTGGCGCGACAACGTGCTCCTGACCTCCATGTACCTGCGCCTGCTCCTGGGATTCGCGCTGCGCCTGCCGCTCTTGATTGCGCGCCGCCTGCGCGCGCGCCCCCTTGTATAATGTCAGCCGGATTAGCTGCGGCGTTCAAGATCCATGTCCGACAAAGTATCGCCCCTGAAGCAACCGGCCTCTGCCGGAGCCGAGGCTGAGCTCACCGGCGAGGTGGCTGCCCTTATCGTCGAGGCACTGAATCTGGACCTCAGCCCGGCTGCGATCGACCCCGAGAAGCCACTGTACGGTGAGGGCCTGGGGCTCGATTCGATCGACATCCTGGAAATTGCGCTCGTCGTCTCCAAGCGCTACGGCGTGCAACTGCGTGCCGACGCGGAAGGAAACGGCGAGATCTTCGGCTCGCTGCGCCGCCTGGTCCAGTACATCGGCGCCCACAGGACCCGCTAATCGCCTGGCCACCTTACCGCTGATCGCGCATACATCGGCCGACGCGGTCATCGCCTACCGCGGCGGACAGCCGCTCCTTGTCAGACAGTTTCTCGCCGACGTGGCGCGGGTCGCGCCGGCCCTGGGCCGCGGCGCGCATGTGTTCAATGCCTGCGCCGACCGCTACCACTTCGCCGTGGGCTTCGCCGCCTGCCTGGTGGCGGACAAGGTGAGCCTGCTGCCGCCGACGCACACTCCCGAAGTCATGCGGCAGCTGCGGCGCTTTGCCGCCGACGTCGTGTGCCTCACGGACGAAGCGCAATGCGACATCGAGCTGCCGCGCGTGCGTTATCCGCTGCACCGGGAACCTGCCGCGCCCGCTGCCGGCGCGGTGCCCCACATCGACAGCGCGCGCCGCGTCGCGTACGTCTTCACCTCCGGATCGACCGGCACGCCCGTGGCGCACGCCAAGACCTGGGGACGGCTCACGGCCTGCGTGCGCGAGGAAGCCAGCCGTCTGGGTCTGGCCGGAAACGCCTGCGCGATCATCGCGACCGTGCCTCCCCAACACATGTACGGATTCGAATCGAGCCTGCTGCTGGGCCTCCTCAACGGTCATGCGCTGTGCGCCGAGCGGCCGTTCTATCCGGCGGACATCGCGGCGGCCCTGGAGAGGGTGCCGCGGCCGCGCGTCCTGGTCTCCACTCCGGTGCACCTGCGCGCGCTTGTGGGCTCAGGCGTCGCGCTGCCGCAGACCGATCTCATCGTCTGCTCCACGGCTCCTTTGTCGCACGAGCTCGCGCTCGAGGTCGAAGAGCGTTGTCACACCCGCCTGCTCGAGATCTACGGCTCGACCGAGACCGGCCAGATCGCGATGCGGCAACCCACGGCGAGCCCCGAGTGGCGCCTGTGGCCCGGCGTCACGCTCAGCGTGGGTGACGGGGAGACCTGGGCCCAGGGGGGGCACATCGAAGAGCCCACGCGCATGCTCGACGTGCTGGAACTGACCGGTGCGGATACCTTTCTCCTGCACGGACGGGTCGCCGACCTGGTCAACATCGCCGGCAAGCGCAGCTCTCTTGGCTACCTCAATCATCAGCTGAACTCAATTCCCGGGGTCCTCGATGGCGCGTTCTTTCACGCCGAGGAGCCGCACGGCGCCGCCGTAGCGCGGGTCGGCGCCTGCGTCGTGGCGCCGGGACTTGATCCTCAGGCGCTGGTTGCGCAACTGCGCCAGCGCATAGATGCGGCGTTCCTGCCGCGGCCGCTCCTGATGGTGGCGCGCCTGCCCCGCAACAGCACCGGCAAGCTCCCGCAGGCGGCCTTGCGCGCACTGGCGGCGGCAAATTCTGAGTCCGCCGCCGCGGGGTAACCGTGGGCAGCATCTCCACCCTGACCATCGGCCCGGAGCACCCGGCGCTCGCGGGCCACTTTCCCGGCACGCCCATCGTGCCGGGAGTGGTGCTGCTGGATGAGACATTGCGCGCCGTGGAGCAGGACGCCGCCGCCGCGGCCAGGCGCTGGCGGATCGGCACGGCGAAGTTCTTAAGCCCGGTACGTCCCGGCGAAGAGTTGCGGCTCGAGCACGAGCCCCTGGCGGACGGCTCGCTGCGTTTCACGGTTTCCAGGGATGGACAGCTGGTGGCCCACGGGGTGCTGATTCCCGCGCAAGTGGAAGTGAGTCCGGCCCCCGAGCGCTCTGACGGCGCCGACGCTGCCGACGGCGCGCGCGCCAGCGCCTCCCAATGGGCTGGCGAACCGGAGCGCGGCAGCGCCGCCGTCGCACGCATACTGACATTCCTGGCGTTGCGGCTCGGACGCAGGTTCGGGCTGCTGCTGCTGTGGCTCACCGCGGCGTATTTTTATCTGTTCGCGCCCACCGCCCGGCGCCACTCAAGGGAATATCTGCGGCGCGCTCTGGCACGCGCACCGACGCGGGCCGATTTTTTCCGGCATGTGTACGCCTTCGGGGCCACGCTCCTCGACCGCCTGTACCTGGTGCATGGCCGCCTGGACCTGTTCGCGGTGACCATCGAGGGCGAAGAACTGTTGCACGCGGCGGCCGCCCGCGGCGACGGCACCTTGTTGCTCGGCGCGCACCTGGGCAACTTCGGGATGATGAGCACGATCGGCGGGCGGCGGCAGGGCCTGCGCGTGGCGATGGCTATGTATGAGCACAACGCGAGCCAGATCGCGGCGATGTTCCGCGACGCGGATCCGGCCAGCGCGCCGGAAATCATTCCCCTCGGCCATCTGGATGCGATGCTGCGCATCCGCGACGCCCTCGACGCCGGCGCCTTCGTTGGCATGCTGGCTGATCGGACCATCGGCGAGGCGCCGGCTCAGGTTGTGAGTTTCCTCGGCGCGCCCGCCCTGTTCCCTTCCGGACCCATGCGCGCAGCGGCTGCCTTGCGGCGCCGGGTGATGTTCATGACCGGCCTGTACCGCGGCGGCAACCGCTATCACATCGTGTTTCACGAGCTCGCGGACTTTTCACAGCCCGCCCCCGGTGCTCGCGAAGCGGCCGTGCGCGAGGCGATCTCGCGCTACGTGACCCTGCTGGAGAAGTACTGTCGCAGCGACCCTTACAACTGGTTCAACTTCTACGACTTCTGGCACGGGGCGCCCGCGTGAGAGCGAGCGTGCGCGCCCTGGCACTGTGCCTTGCAATGGCGCCTGGGGCTCCCAGCGCCACCGCGCAGGCGGCCCCGGTCGCGAGCACAACACCCGCCGCCGCGCAACCCGTGCTCGATGAGCTGATGCGCCTCCTGGCAGCGCGCAGGCACGGCCACGTGCGCTTTACCGAGGTGCAGGTCCTCGGGGTGCTGAAGCGCCCGCTGCTCTCATCCGGTGAGCTCTCGTACGACGCCCCGGACTGGCTCGAGAAGCGCACGCTCAACCCCCGGCCGGAAACTCTGGTGCTGTCCGGCGGAGTGCTGACCATTCGCCACGGTGAACACACCCGCACGCTCACGCTCGCGCAATATCCCCAGGTGGCCCCCTGGGTGGAGAGCATCCGGGCGACGCTCGCCGGGGATCGCAGCGCGCTCGAGCGCTACTTTCACCTGGAGTTCTCCGGAAGTCTCCCGCACTGGAGCCTGGTGCTCGTGCCGGTGGAGCGCGCGCCGGGTGAGACCATCGCCGCAATCCATATCACGGGCGAAGGCGCCGCGATGCGCACCTTCGAAATCCGCCAGACCGACGGCGATCATTCCCTCCTCACCATCGGTCCGGAAATCACGCCATGATGCGCCCCGGCGCCTCCGGCACGCTGATCTGGGCGCTGCTCGGCATGGGCGCCGCCGCGGTCGCGGCCCGCGCCACCTACACCACCGACCTGTCAGCGTTCCTGCCACGCAGTCCGAGCGCCACGCAGCGTCTGCTGGTCGAACAACTGCGCTCAGGTCCCGCGGCGCGCCTCATCATGGTGGCGATCGAGGGCGGGGAGCCGCAAACACGCGCAACTCTCTCGGCTGACCTGGCACGACGTCTGCGCGCCGACCCGCGCTTCGCCGCCGTCAACAACGGCGACGCCGCTGGCCTCGACCACGACCGGGAGTTCCTGTTCCGCAACCGCTACCTCCTGAGCGCCACGGTCACGCCGCAGCGTTTCACCGTCGCGGGCCTGCACGCGGCCATCGAAGATGCGGTCGCTACCCTGGGGTCCCCCGAGGGGATGCTGATCAGACCCCTGTTCGCTTCCGACCCGACCGGTGAGACGCTCGGGGTTCTGGAGGCGCTGGCGCAAGGTCGCGCGCCACCAACGAGCGCCGGCGTGTGGGCGTCGCCTGATGGGCGGCGGGCGCTGCTCATCGTGCAGACGCGCGCCGCGGGCTCCGACACGGACGGCCAGGAAGAGGCCTGCGGCGCGGTGCGGCGTGCGTTCTCCGAGGCGCGCGAGGGACTCGCCGCCGCCACTACACGCGGCGTTCGCATGCGCATGAGCGGGCCTCCCGTGTTCGCGGTGGCCTCGCGCGCCGCGATCAGGAGTGAGGTCGTGCGGCTCTCGAGTCTCGGCGCCGGCCTCATCGCGTTGCTGCTGCTCGCCGCCTACCGCTCGCTGCCCGCGTTGTTGCTGGGCATGCTGCCGGTCGCCTCGGGGGCGCTCGCCGGGGTCGCGGCGGTTGCCCTCGGCTACGGCAGCGTCCACGGCATTACGCTCGGCTTTGGGGTGACGCTGATCGGCGAAGCGGTGGACTATTCGATTTATCTTTTCATCCAGCGCACCGTCCTGTGGCAGCTGTGGGTATGGCCCACGATCCGCCTCGGCGTACTCACTTCGATTTGCGGCTTTGCCGCGCTGCTTCTGTCCTCGTTCCCGGGCCTGGCACAGCTCGGGTTGTATTCCATCGCCGGCCTGGAAGCGGCGGCGCTCGTCACGCGCTTTGTGCTCCCCGCCTGGCTGCCGGCGGATTTCGCCATTGCCGACCTGACCCGGCTCGGCGTGCGGGCGACGGGCTTGCTCGGGAAACTCGCCGCCGTGCGCTTCTACATCCTGCTGCTGCCGGCGCTGGCGGCGGTTTATTTGTATGGGCACCGCGATTCGCTCTGGAACCACGCGTTGTCGGCCCTGAGCCCGATTTCAGCCGCGAGCCAGGCATACGATACGCAGCTGCGTGCCGACGCCGGCGCGCCGGACGCGCGTTACATGGTGGTGGTGTCGGGGGCGGATCGCGAGCTCGTCCTCGAGGCGTGCGAGCGGGTGAGTCACAAGCTCGCGCGGCTCACCGCTTCGGGGGTGATCGGGGGATTTGATTCCCCAACCAGCTACCTGCCGAGCCTCGCATCCCAGCACGCGCGCCTGCAGAGCCTGCCACCGCCGGCTGAACTCAACGCGCGCCTGAGCGCAGCGCTCGTGGGACTTCCCGCACGCCGCGCGGCATTGAAGCCTTTTGAGCACGAGGTCGAGGCGGCGCGCGCGGCGCCGCTCCTCACCCCTGCAAGCCTCGCCGGCACCTCGTTCGAGACACCGCTTGCCGCGCTGCTGATGAAAAGCGGCTCGGGCTGGGCCGCGCTTGTGCCGCTGCGCGCGGCGGGGCCGCAGGATATCGCCGAGGCGGACGCCGCGCGCGTGCGTGCCGCGCTTGGCGATGAGCCGTCAGCCCGGGTTCATCTGATTGATCTGGTCGGCGAAGCCGACCGCCTTTACGCCGGTTACCTCAGGGAAGCGCAGCACCTGGCCCTGGCCGGATTCGCGGCCATCGTGCTGCTGCTCGGGATCGCACTGCGCTCGCCGGCGCGGGTCGCGCGCGTGGTCGCGCCACTGGCGCTCGCGGTCATCACGGTCGGCGCACTCCTGGTTGCGCTGGGTCACCAGCTCACCATCCTGCACGTCGTGGGGATGCTCCTGATCGTGGCCATTGGTTCGAACTACGCCTTGTTCTTTGACCGCAACCGGGAGAACCCGCAGCACGCCTCCGTGCCGCTGACGCTGGCGTCGCTGCTCATCGCCAATCTCGCCACGGTCACGGCCTTCGGGGTACTCGCGTCCTCGAAGGTTCCGGTGCTCGCCGATCTGGGCTCGACCGTCGCGCCGGGCGCACTCCTCGCGTTGCTGTTTTCCGCACTGCTCGCCTACACGCCGGCGCCCTCCGCATCCGTGCCGCCCACGCCCGAGTGATGCACACGATCTTTGAGCCCGCACGCACCGGGCGCGTCGCGCCGATTCGCCTGACGATGCTGCCGGCCGCCTACACCCGACCTGAGGATTTCGTGCGCGAGGGTTTCGCCACGGCGGTGCGCGTACGCGGCATCGACCTTGACCTGCAGTTCGCGGCACCCGCGCCCGCGCACCTGACCGATCAATCGCTGGCGGAAGAGCTGCATCGGGAGCTGATCCTGCCGGCGCGCGCGCTCGGATGTGCGCTGTGGCTCGGCGGGATTTCGCTCGGCGGCTTCATCGCGCTGCGCTGTGCCGCGCAGTACCCGCAGGACATCGCCGGATTGTGTCTGTTCGCACCCTATCTCGGCAGCCACATCATGACGGGCGAGATTGCGCGCGCGCACGGCACCCACGCCTGGGAGCCGGGCGTAATCGCCGACGATGACGACGAGCGCCGGGTGTGGCGCTTCATCAAGACGCGTGACCCGGCGGCGATACCGATCCACTTAGGCCTCGGGCGCGAGGACCGCTTCGCCGCCCGGCACGCGCTGCTCGCGGCGGCGCTGCCGGCGAGTGATGTAGAGTGGATATCCGGCGCTCATGACTGGCCGACCTGGCGGCGTCTCTGGGACGGGTTTCTCGACCGGCGCTTCGTCGCGCACAAAGCTCATGCCTGACTCGACGCCCCGCACAGGGTACCGGCCCTCCGCCACCATCCGCGCCTCACTCGCGTTGCATGTCGGGGCGGCCGCGGCCGTGTGCATGCGGCCACAAGCGTGGCCCTGGGCGCTCGGCGCTGTCGTCGCCGACCACCTGCTGCTGACGGGCGCTGGGCTGTGGCCACGCAGCTCGCTCCTCGGACCCAACTGGACGCATCTGCCGCCGGCTTTCGCGCCGCACGCCTGCATCGCGCTCACCATCGACGATGGCCCGGACCCGGAAGTCACCCCGCGCGTCCTTGACCTGCTTGATGAAGGCGGCGGCGCGCGCGCCACGTTCTTCTGCATCGGTGAGCGCGTCCTGCAGCACCCGGCACTTGCGCGCGAGATCGTGCGCCGGGGCCACGCCGTCGAAAACCACTCGCAGCGCCACCTGCACCGCTTTGCGCTCCTGGGTCCGTCCGCCATGGCGGCGGAAATCACCCGCGCGCAACAGGCGATCCGCGACACGACCGGCGAGGCGCCGCGCTTCTTCCGCGCGCCCGCGGGTCTGCGCAACCCCTTTCTCGAAGCGCTGCTCGTGCGCGCGCAGTTGCGGCTTACCAGCTGGACCCGGCGCGGCTTCGATACGCGCAACGGCAACGCCGACAGTGTGCTCGGCAGGCTCACGCGAGACCTGGCGAGCGGCGACATCCTGCTGCTGCACGACGGGCACGCCGCGAGAACCGCGGCGGGCGCGCCCGTCATCCTGACGGTCCTGCCGCGGCTGCTTGCGAGCGTGGCGGCGGCGGGCCTCAGGTCCGTTACCCTGCGCGCGACACTACCGCCGGCAGCGCCGTGAGTTCCCATACGAGTGCGGCACTGGTGGAGCTCGCGAGCGCCGGCTACCGCGACAGCGGACGCTTCGCCTGGCATTTTGCCCGCGCCAAGCTCGCGCGCGACCCGGTGTTCGCCGCGATCCTCGCCGGCGGTCTGCTTGAGGGCTGCCAGCGCCTTCTGGATCTGGGCTGCGGCCAGGGACTGCTGGCGGCATGGCTCTTCGCCGCCCGCACACTGCACGCCGGGGCGGCGCCGGGAACCTGGCCGCGCGACTGGCCGGCGCCACCGCTCTTCGAGCGTTATACCGGGGTTGAAATCAATCCGCGTGAAGCCGCGCGCGCCCGTGCGCTCGGCGCGCACTTTGGGCTTGCGCACTTCAGGATCGTGCAGGCGGATGTGCGTCACCTGGACTACGTTGAAGCTGATGCCATCGTCATGCTGGACGTGCTGCACTACCTGGAGCGCGCATCGCAGGAGAGCGTGCTCACGAGGGCACGCGCCGCGCTCGCCCCGGGCGGGCGCCTGCTGCTGCGCGTCGGGGATGCGGCGGGAGGAATCGGCTTTACGGTCAGCCGGGTGGTCGACACGGCGGTCGCCCTGGCGCGGCGTCGCCGGCTCCTACGCCTGTACTATCGCCCGCTGCGCGAGTGGCTTGCAGTGCTCGCGGGGGCGCGGTTCAGCGCCCGGGTTGTCGCCCAATATCGCGGCCCGGCGTTCAGCAACGTGGTACTCATGGCGCAAGGGGCCTGACGCAGCACATGCAGCCACTCGCGCTCACGAGCTTCACCGCCACCAGCTGCTTGGGGAGCGGACTTGACGCCACGCTCGCGGCCTTGCGCGCGCGGCGTACCGGGCTTGCGCCCTGCAACTTCGAAACCGTTACCCTCGACGCGCATGTCGGCGAAGTCCCCGGAGTGGACGCGGTCTCGCTGCCGGCTGATTTGCACACTTACGACTGTCGCAACAACCGCCTGGCGCACCTCGCCTTGGCCCAGGACGGATTTTCGGACGCCGTGCGGCGCTGCGCGGCAAGCCTCGGCAGCGCTCGCGTCGGGGTGTTCCTGGGCACCAGCACCTCGGGAATTCTCGAAACCGAGCTCGCTTACCGCCGCCGCGATCCTGCCAGCGGCGCGTTGCCCGCGGATTTTCGCTACCGCGGAGCGCACAACACGTTTTCGCTCGCGGCCTTCGTGCGCGCGGCGCTGCAGCTCGCCGGTCCCGCGGCGGTAATCTCCTCGGCGTGCTCCTCGAGCGCCAAGGTATTCGCATCCGCGCGACGCGCCATCGAAGCGGATCTGATCGATGCGGCGGTGGTCGGCGGCGTCGACTCGCTGTGCCTGACCACCCTTTACGGCTTCCACTCCCTGCAACTCGTGTCGCGCCAGCCGTGCCGGCCCTTCGACGCCGCGCGCGACGGTATTTCCATCGGCGAGGCCGCGGCGTTCGCCCTGCTCGAGCGCCGCGACGCCGGCGAGCCGCTGGTGGAGCTCGTAGGCACGGGCGAGTCGAGCGATGCCTATCACATGTCATCCCCGCACCCGCAGGGGCGCGGCGCGCGCGCCGCGATGCTCGAGGCGCTCAGGAGCGCGGCGCTCGCGCCCGCCGCCATCGATTACATCAACTTTCACGGCACCGGCACGCCGAGCAACGATGAGTCGGAAGCGTGTGCGGTCGCGGCGGTGCTGGGGAGCGAGGTTCCCGGCAGCTCGACCAAGGGGGCGACCGGACACACGCTCGGGGCGGCCGGCGCGCTCGAGGCGGTGATCTGCGCGCTGGCGCTGCGGCATGAGTTCATGCCCGGCGGTGTCAACACCGCCACCGTGGATCCGGCGCTTAAGGTGAACTACCTGCGCGAGAACGTACCTGCGCGCCTGAGGCGTGTCATGAGCAACTCCTTCGGCTTTGGCGGCTCCAACTGCAGCCTCATATTCGCCCAGCCGGGGCGGACCCTGTGACACTTTGGGCCTGCATCGACGGCGTGGGCCTGCTGGGACCCGGTATCAGGGATTGGCAGCACGGAGCGCAGATCCTGCGCGGCGAGATCCCGTATGCCGCGGCGACCACCGTCTTGCCCCAACCCGAGCGTTTGCCGAGTGCCGAGCGGCGGCGCACCGGCACGAGCGTGCGGCTCGCGCTCGCGGTCGGCCTCGAGGCCACAACCAACGCTGCCGCAGATCCGGCCGTGCTGCCCGCCGTTTTCACCTCCTCCGGGGGTGACGGGGCAAACTGCCACGAGATCTGCCAGGTGCTCGCGGGGAGCGAGCGGGCCTTGTCGCCCACCCGCTTCCACAACTCGGTTCACAACGCAGCGTCGGGCTACTGGGGCATCGCCACGGGCGCGACGCCCGCCTCGACTGCGCTGTGCGCCTACGATGCGAGCTTCGGCGCGGGGCTGCTCGAGGCGCTCCTGCAGGTGCAGGTCGAGGGCACCTCCGTGCTGCTCGTTGCCTACGACGCCAATTATCCCGAGCCGATGTTCGCCCAGCGCCCGATTCCGGATGCCTTCGGCGTCGCGCTCGTCCTCTCGCCTGCAGCCGGCCCGGCGACGCTCGCGCGTCTGACCGTCGCCTCGAGCCGGGCACCTGCGGAGCGCATGAGCCAGCCGGCGCTCGAAGGGCTGCGCAGCGCGATTCCCGCAGCGCGCAGTCTGCCCCTGCTCGCACGGCTGGCGCAGCGCGCGACACCAGGCGTGGTCATCGACTATCTTGAGCCCACGAACCTTGCGCTCAGCATCGAGCCATGCCGTTAGATCGTCAGTGGATTGAACAGCACATCCCGCACAAGGGCCGCATGTGCCTGCTCGATGAAGTGTTGTCGTGGGATGCGACGCGTATCCGCTGCCGCAGCCTGAGTCACCACAGTCCGGATAATCCGCTGCGCGCCCACGGACGGCTGGGGGCGGCGTGCGGCATCGAATACGCGGCGCAGGCGATGGCGGTGCATGGCGCGCTGGTGGCGGCGAGTGCGCCGCTCGCGAGTACGCTGTCCGTCGGCGTACGACGCAGCACCGCACCTGCGGTCGGGTATCTTGCGAGCGTGCGCAACGTCGCGCTGCACGTGCTGCGACTGGATGACCTCGAGGCGGAGCTCATCGCGGCCGCGGAACGGGTAACGGGGGATGGCCGCACCGTCATGTATGAGTTCACGGTGTCGAGCGCGCAGCACACCTTGCTGAGCGGCCGGGCCAGCATCGTAGTAGCTTAGGATCGGCCCATGAGCAGGACAATCAGGCGCGCGCTCGTCACCGGCGGCAGCGGCGGCATCGGCAGCGCGCTGTGTCGCCGGCTGGCGCGCGACGGCCACCATGTCTACGTGCATGCGCACCGCGGCGTCGCGACAGCTGCCGCGCTGGTGCAGGAGATCATCGGGCAAGGCGGTGCGGCGCAGGTGATCCGGTTCGACATTACCGATGCGGCAGCGACGCTCGCCGCGCTCAGCGGCGCGCTCGAGTCCGGTCCCATCCAGATCCTGGTGAACAACGCCGGCGTCCACGATGACGCGGTGCTGCCCGGCATGCGTGCCGCCCAGTGGCATCGCGTAATTGATGTGTCGGTCAACGGCTTCTTCAATGCCACGCAGCCGCTGCTCCTGCCGATGATCCGCACCCGCTGGGGACGCATCGTCAACGTCTCCTCCATCGCCGGGCTGATCGGCAACAAGGGCCAGGTGAACTACTCCGCCGCCAAGGGCGCGGTGAACTCCGCCACCAAGGCGCTGGCGCTGGAGCTCGCGAGCCGCGGCATTACCGTCAACGCCGTGGCCCCGGGCATCATCGGCACCCCGATGACCGAGGGGCTGTTCGACGCCGCGGCCATCGAGCGCCTGGTGCCGATGAATCGCTACGGGCTCCCCGAAGAAGTCGCGAGCGTCGTGTCGTTCCTCGCTTCGGAGGGCGCTTCCTACGTCACCTCGCAGGTAATTTCCGTCAGCGGCGGGATGACCTGAACGATCCTCAGGCGCGCGCGCGCAGCCAGGAGGTGATGCGCGCCGGGATTTGCTCGCGGGCGGCGCGGCTCACGTACATGCCAATGTGGCCGGTATCGATCGCGCAGCTGCCGTAGTCCTCGCTGCCGATGCAGCGCTCCATCGCGGCCGCGGCTGCCGCGGGCACGATGTGGTCCTGGGTGGCATAGAGATTCAACACCGGCTGGCGGATGTCACGCAGATTCACCGGCCGGCCGCCGATTTCGAGCGTGCCGCGAACCAGGCGGTTCTCCTGGTAGAACCAGCGCACGAACTGCGCCAGCGCCGCGGCTGCCTGCGGCGGGCTGTCGAAAATCCATTTCTCCATGCGCACAAAATCCTCGACCGCGCTCTGGTCGGCGCCGCTCGCGAGCAGACGCACGTACTTTTGTTGCGCCAGCCGCAGGGGCGCGAGCGACAGGAACAGTCCGTTCAGCACCTCACCGGGTACGTTGCCGGTCGCGCAGATCAGATCCGCGTCGAGATCCCGAACCCACCTCGACAGGAGGTTGTCCCCGGCGTGAAAGTCCACCGGAGTCGTCAGGGTGACGAGGTTCGCCACCTGCTGCGGATGCAGTGCCGTGTAGCACAGGCTCAGCACGCCCCCCTGGCACACCCCGAGCAGATCCAGCGCCGCAAGATCGTGGCTGGCGAGCACCTGAGCGACGCAGCCGCCGAGGTGCTGCTCGAGATAGTCCTCCAGATCGGTGCAACGGTCGGAGTCGTCGGCGTCGCCCCAGTCGATGAGGTACACGGTGTGTCCGGCTTCGAGGAGGCGCCGCACCAGCGAGCGGTCCGGTTGCAGGTCGAGGATGTAAGGACGATTGACGAGCGCGAAGCAGATGAGTATCGGCCGCGCAGGCGGCGCGGCGCGTACGGTGGCTGCGGGACCGGCCAGCGGCAGATAGCGATACAGCGTGGTCTTGCCGCAGCTCCACACGGCACGCTTGGCGGAGCAGCCCACCTCGACGGTGGCCGCGCGCCGCAGCTTTTGGAGCGTGTCTGCGACCCGCGCACCCAGATCGGCAAACCCGGCAGGGTCAGCGCCGGATGCCGTCAAGTCCGACGCCCTCCCGCACGCGCGCCGCGGCCCGGTTTTTTACGTCCCGCGGCCGGGCGCTTCGGCCCTTTGCGCTTGTGGGGCGTTGCGCTGGCATGCCCCTGCGAGAGCGTCGCAAGCGCGCGGCGCAGCTCCCTGACCTGCCCGTGGAGCGTGTCCACTTCATTGCGTGTTGGCAGCCCGAAGGCGCGCGCCAGGGTTTCGGCGTGTTTGCGTTGTTCGACCAGCAGCGCCGCGCTTACGTTGGCGAGCTGCGATTGCAGGCGGGCGAAATCGTCCTTGCGCACCGCCGCGCCATAGGCACTCTCCGCACAGTCCACCCACACCTCGTAGACCTGCATCGCGCCCTCGAGCGTCGGCGGGCCGCTCGCGAGGCTGCCGAGTCGCGCGACGAACTGGCTGGCGGCGCTGGCGGCAATCTCATGCCAGTGACTGGCGAGCTGCGCCTGCAGCTGCGCGAGCTGGGTGATGAGTTCAAAGGAGCGCTGCCCTTCGGCGGGCGTGACGGCGCTCATGCCGAGCGGCAGCGGCCCAAAGGGCCATGATCCGCCGCCCGGGTGGGACGAACCCGGTGCGAAGGCGCCGGGGGTGAAGGCCGCAGCGATCCCCGCGGGGCTGCTGCCTCCGCCGCTGCCCGGGGAGAACCACGGACCTGCGGACTGTGTGGCGCGCAGCCATTGCTCGAACTGCCCGGCGAGCGAGCCAGCAAGTGTTGCCGCATCCGGCGCCGCGCCGGCGGCACTTCCGGAGTGGGCATTGAAGGACTTCATGAGTTCGAAGAAGCGCTCGGCGGCACTCGCGAATGCCGCTTCCGGTCTGAAAGCACTGCTCATAAATGCGTTTTCCATGTTGGATGCACTGCGGAAACTCACGCTACGAATCGCAACGTGCAGTCAAGCGACAAGCACTCAAATCCCCTAAAAAAGCGCTTTAAATGAATCAACTGCTCCACGTTCCGGATCGCCGCCATGAATGTTGTGCGCCGCATACACTAAGACTATGATCCAAAGACGCCTCGCAACTGCGCCCGCAATCACCATGGCCGAAGAACGCCTCATACGCAAATACGCCAACCGGCGCCTGTACGACGCGCGCGACAGCCGCCACGTAACACTCGATGACCTGCGCAAGCTCATCGCCGGCGGCGAGCGCATCAAGGTGGTGGATGACAAGAGCGGCGCCGATCTGACGCGCAGCATGCTGCTGCAGATCATCGCCGCCCAGGAACAGTTCGGCACCCCGGTGCTCAGCACACAGCTGCTCGAGGCGATCATCCGCTTCTACGGCAATCCCATCCAGCAGCTGCTGACGTCGTATCTGGAACGCAGCATCGGCGGCCTCGCACAGCAGCAGCAGGTCATGCAGGCCGAGATGGCGAAGGCGCTCGAAACACCCATGGCGCCGCTTGCCGAAATGGCGCGCCAGAACCTGGAAATGTGGTCGAAAATGCAGGCGTCCATGCTGTCCGCCTTCGGCTCGCAGACCAGTGCGCCCGCCGCCGACACGGAGCGACCCCCGGAGCCTGGCAAGCGCCGCGGTTGAAGCGGCACGTTCCCTTTTTATCGTCCCTCATTATCCTTCCCCATCAGGAGTCATCAGGACGTGGACGTTCGTGGCAAAACCATTCTCGTGACCGGAGCCGGTCGCGGCATCGGCCGCTCGCTCGCCGTGCACTTCGCAAGAAAGGGCGCCAATCTTGCGCTGCTGGACACCAATGCCGAGGACGTGGATCAGACGCGTGTGCTGTGCAGCGAGGAAAGGATCGTGGCGCGCACCTACGTCGCCGACGCCGCCAACGAGGACAGCGTCGTGGGCGCACTCGATCAGATCACGTCCGACTTCGGGCGCCTGGACGGTCTGATCAACAACGCCGGCATCGTGCGCGACGCCATGCTGGTCAAGGTGAAGGACGGCCGGGTGGTTGGCAAGATGACGCTGGCGCAGTGGCAGGCGGTGATCGACGTCAATCTCACCGGCGTATTCCTGTGCGCGCGCGAGGCCGCGCAGCGCATGATCGCCCTCACCGCCGGCGGCGTCATCGTGAATGTGTCGAGCATCTCGCGCGCCGGCAATCCCGGGCAGACCAACTACAGCGCCGCCAAGGCCGGCGTCGCCGCCATGACGGTCGTGTGGGCGAAGGAGCTGGCGCGCTACGGCATCCGCGTGGGCGCGGTGGCTCCGGGTTTTGTGCGCACGCCGATGGTCGCGGGCATGAAGCCCGAAGCGCTGGCGAAGATGACGGCACCCATCCCCCTGGGGCGTCTGGGCGAGCCGCATGAGATCGCGCACGCGGTCGGCTTCATCTTCGAGAACGATTTTTTCACCGGGCGCTGCGTTGAGGTGGATGCCGGACTGCGCATGTAGGCAGGCACGCAGGCACGGCCGGTCATATACGGCCCTGCCATTTCATGTGCGCGCTGCACAATCAGTTCGCGCTGACATCTGCTGATTTACAACAGGTAATATACCTAATATCAATATGTTACGGAGATACTGACTCCCGAAAACCGAGCCAAATCATGTTTTCTTGCAGTGCATACAAAACCCTGTAGAATGTGCCCCCAGACCGCACAACCCTACGCACTACGGAGAACATCACCATGATCGACCGCACTTTCGACCCCTCGAGCCTCCTCAACGCCGCCCGTGACGCCTATGCGCCGGTTCTCAAGGCCCAGCAGGAAGGCTTCAAGAGCCTCGAGCGCCTTGCCCGCCTGCAGTACGCCGTTGCCGGCGACCTGTTGGAGAGCAGCCTTGCCCGTATGAACGCGACCCTGAGCGCGACCAGCCCGACGGAGCTGTTCAGCAAGCAGGGCGACCTCAACAGCCAGTTCGTGGACAAGCTGCGCACCCGCGCTCAGGAATTCGCGACGGTGACGTCCGAGATCCAGGCGCAGGTCGGCCAGCTCGGCTCGCAGATCGCTGCGAAGGCAGTGCCCGCAAAGCAGGCTGCCTGATATCTTGACGGTCTCGCTCAACGGGGACCGCCTTGACAGTTCACGCCAGAAAAAAGCCCGGCGCACCCCACGGTGCGCCGGCCTCGAACGCTGACTCATCCCAGGCCTCGGCCAAGGCCGACATCGAGCGCCAGCTGCGTGCGCACCTCGCCGGGCTGACCGGCGGACTTGCTCCGGACGATTACCTCAAGGCCTGGTGGCAGTGGTATCTCGGCGTCGCTTCGCAGCCGCCCCGGCAGGCGGCCCTCGCCCAAAGCGCCTACGAGAAAGCCCTCGACAGCTGGCAGTTCGCCGCCCGCGCATCCGCAGGCGTGCCACTCTCGCCGGAGCGCGACAGCCTGGGTTTTGCGGACGCGGCCTGGAACGCGTGGCCGTTCAACGCCGTCGCCCGCACCTATTCCAACTGGGCCTCGTGGTGGCAGCAGGCGCTGCAGGCGCCAGCCGGCGCCGCCGATCCGGGCCAGGCGCGCGCGAACTTCGCCGGGCGGCTGCTGCTTGATGCCGCCTCGCCGGCGAACTTCCTGCATACCAACCCTGAGCTGCTCAAGCGCACCGCCGCCGAGTCGGGTCAGAACCTCATCCGTGGCCTCAAGTACTGGCTCGAAGACGCGCAGCGCACCGTGCGCGGCGGCCAGGTCCCGGGAACCGAGGAATTCAAGGTCGGCAAGCAGGTGGCCGTCACACCCGGCAAGGTCGTGTTCCGCAACCGCCTCATCGAGTTGCTGCAGTACGCGCCACAAACGAAAAACGTCTACGCCGAGCCGGTCCTGATCACGCCGGCCTGGATCATGAAGTACTACATCCTGGATCTCTCGCCGCGCAATTCGCTGGTGAATTACCTGGTGCAGAAGGGTCACACGGTCTTCATGATTTCCTGGAAAAACCCGGAGACGGCGGACCGCGACCTCGGGATGGATGACTACGTGAAGCTCGGCTTCCTCGATGCACTCGCGGAGGTGCGCCGCCGGATCCCGCAACGCAAAGTACACGCGGTGGGCTATTGCATTGGCGGCACGCTCCTCGCCATCGCCGCGGCCCAGCTCGCCCGGGGGCACAGCCAGCCGCTCGCCTCGGTGAGTCTGTTCGCGGCCCAGACCGACTTCAGCGAGCCCGGCGAGCTCTCGGTGTTCATCACCCCGAACCAGCTCGGCATGCTCGAAGCGATGATGCAGAAAACCGGAGTGCTCGAAAGCGAGCGCATGGGCGGGGCTTTCGCATTACTGCGCTCGCGCGAGCTGCTGTGGGCGCCGGCGGTTCAGCAGTACGTCCGCGGCGAGCGACCCAAGCTCAACGATCTCATGGCCTGGAACGCTGACGGCACGCGTATGCCGTGCCGCATGCACAGCGAATACCTCGCGCGGCTGTATCTGAAGAACGAGCTCGCGAGCGGGGAGTTCAGCGTCGCCGCCCAGCGGCTGGACCTGAAGGATGTGCGAGTGCCAATGTTCGTCGTCGGCACCGAGACTGATCACGTGGCACCCTGGCGCTCGGTGTACAAGACCCGTGCCCTGACCCGCAGCGCCGACTACACGTTCCTCCTGACCAGCGGCGGCCACAACGCGGGCATCGTCTCCGGACCCGCCCATCCGAAGCGGCGTCATCGCATGCTCACCTGGAGCAACCCCACCGAAACCCTGTCACCGGATGCCTGGCTCGCGAAGGCGCCGCAGTTGGAGGGTTCGTGGTGGCCGGCGTGGCAGCAGTGGCTGGCGGCGCACTCGGCCACGAAGCAGGTCCCGGCGCGCAAGCCCGCCGTCAGAACCAAATCGCTTGGAGAGGCGCCCGGCCGTTACGTACGCGAGTAACTTGCGCGCGCGCCGTTGCGACCCCGCGCCCGTCCCATAACGGCGAACGGCTCCCGAGGGAGCCGTTCGCAATCAACATCTGAAACTAGGAAACTTACTTCTTGGTGCGCTTACGGCCCAGGCCCGTCAGACCAAGACCGCTCAGTCCAAGTGCCAAGAGCGCGAGCGTTCCCGGCTCCGGAACTGACGTCGAGCTGCCATCCTCGTCGCCGGCATCCTTGACGATGGGGCGCTCTTCACGTCCAGACCGGGCGTCATGCGTGCACCCAACGGAGCAGCCCGAGCTGGCGGCTACCGGAACAGTCCACAGCACCGCGGCGACTGCCCCTAAGCTGGCCAGGCCAGCAATCAAAGTAATCTTCTTCATCTGAAATCCTCCTAATGACCGTTCCATAGCCACCGCGGCCATCCCGGCAGGCAAATACTCAAGAGCAATTGCCGTGCCGCCGCCAAAATCTTTTCGTTCAGTCAAGCACTTGCAGTGCAGGTCCTGCTAAACGCGATCCCGTCGCCTACCCTGGTGTCAGATCCGTCGACGTGACCTGCATCACAGAATATCAAGCGCCCCCAGTCTTGGGGGTGCGACATGACATATGCTGTGCGTTACCGTACATAGATGGCACTCCCGGGTCAAATGTCGCCCCACAGCATCAGTTAGGGGCATACCCGGGCATCTTCAGCCCTATTCCTGCGATCCCCCCTGGCCCAGCGCCCGCCGTACGGTCGCGTCGAAGACGCGCGCCCGGTGACATGCCTGATTAGCGCCTCTTAGATCAGTGGCGTCCCCAAGGGGATTCGAACCCCTGTTACCGCCGTGAAAGGGCGATGTCCTGGGCCATCTAGACGATGGGGACACGAATACGCAGAGTAATGAATGTTCCCGCGTAGTTCACTGATCTTGTTGGTGGAGCCAGACGGGATCGAACCGTCGACCTCTTGCATGCCATGCAAGCGCTCTCCCAGCTGAGCTATGGCCCCACGCGAAGCGGGCGGACGCTACGCACCCCCCTGAAGCTTGTCAAGCGTACCCAGGGCGCGGGCCAGCACCGCGTCAACCCGCGCCAGGGTGCGCTCCCGCCCGAGAAGCGCGAGCGTCGAATCAATGGGCGGTGAGACGGCCGTGCCGGTGACGGCAACGCGCAGCGGTTGCGCGAGCTTGCCGAGCCCCGTCTGCAGCTGTGTCGCGAGCTCGTTCAACGCAATGTTAATGGCAACTGCGTCCCAGCCGCTCAGCGCGCCGAGCCGCTCACGAACCTTCCCGAGCAACGCCAGCGAATCGCCCGCGAGATGCCTGGCCGCGGCCTTCGGATCCACCTCAATGTTGTCGGTGAAGAAAAAGCGGCTGTTCTGCGCCATCTCCTTCATGGTCTTGGCGCGCTCGCGCTGCGCGAGGATTACCCCTTCAAGCAGCGCCTGATCGGTGCTGTCCGCGCCGAGGCGCTGCAGCTGGGCGCGCAGGTGCGGCACCAGCGTCGCCGGCGCCGCGCGCACCATGTGCTGCTGATTGAGCCACAGGAGCTTTTCCGGGTTGAATGCGGAAGCCGCCTTGTTGACGTCGTGGATGTCGAAGGCGGCGATCATTTCCTCGCGCGTGAATATCTCCTGGTCGCCGTGCGACCAGCCAAGACGCACCAGATAGTTAAGGAGTGCATCGGGAAGGAACCCCTCCTCCTGGTACTGCAGTACGCTCACCGCGCCGTGGCGTTTGGAGAGCTTGGCGCCGTCGGGCCCGAGGATCATCGGCACGTGCGCGTACGCCGGCGGCGTCGCCCCGAGCGCCGCGAGCATGTTCATCTGGCGCGGCGTGTTGTTCAGGTGATCGTCGCCGCGAATGACGTGCGTGACGCCCATGTCGCGGTCATCCACCACCACGCAGAAGTTGTAGGTGGGCGTGCCGTCGGAGCGCGCGATGATCAGATCGTCGAGCTCCGCGTTCTCGAACGTGACCGGCCCGTGCACCAGGTCCTGCACGACCACGGCTCCGGCGAGCGGATTGCGAAAGCGCACGACTGGACTTACCCCCGGACGCGGCTCGGCGCGATCGCGGCAGATGCCGGTGTAGCGCGGCTTTTCCTTACGCGCGATCTGTTGCGCGCGCAACGCGTCCAGTTCTTCCTTCGTGCAGTAGCAGTGATACGCGCTGCCGGCCTTCAGCATCTCGCCGAGGACTTCGCGGTAGCGATCAGTACGTTGCGACTGAAAATAAGGACCCGCATCCGCAGAAAGTTCCAGCCACGCCATGCCATCGAGAATGACGCGCACCGCCTCATCGGTGGAGCGCTCGCGGTCCGTGTCCTCCACGCGCAGGATGAACTTGCCGCCCGTGCGACGCGCGTACAGCCAGCTGAAGAGTGCAGTGCGGACGCCGCCGAGATGCAGCATCCCCGTGGGGCTGGGTGCGAAGCGGGTAACGACGCTCATGAGAAAGGTGCCAGTACTGCGGGCGCGCATGGTACCAAGGGTTGTTGCCTTGGTGCAGGGCCGCCTATAGACTTCCCGTCCCTAAAAAAGGGCGGTTAGCTCAGCGGTAGAGCACTGCTTTCACACGGCAGGGGCCACTGGTTCGATCCCAGTACCGCCCACCATTCAGAAAGCCTTTGCCTGATTCAATGCCGGGCCAGGGTCCACAGCCTTACCGCCTCTGCCATGGTGCGCACGCCCAGCCGTCTCAGTATACGGGCACGATGCACCTCGACCGTGCGGATACTGATCCCGAGATTGAACGCAATCTGTTTCCCCGGCTGCCCGCCGCCGACGCCCGTCAGCACTTCCCGCTCACGTTGGCTCAGCGAGCCCACTCGTTTGGCTACGTCCAACGCGTCTGCATTGCTGTCGGTCAGAGGCGCTTCCATAACAGCCCACTCCTTCTGCCGCTTTGCCAGCGCCACGTGATGCGCGCGGATGACTTCAAACATGTCTCCCGCCTTGCACGCCGAAAACGGATAGGTGCAAAGCACCACGATGGGTCTGTCGGCTATTACGCGGTTCAGCTCGTTTTCGTACTCGAGAAAGGCGTGCCAATCCCTTTGCTCCAGCCAGCCTGTGTCGCCAGTGGCGCGTAGGCCCGAATGGCTGGTCGCGATGGCCTGATGCAGTTTCTCATTCCAAAAGCGGACGATCGGCCCGCCTTCGAAGGACGCCCCTTGCAGATAAAATTCGCGGCTCGCGTAGAGCTCAGTGCCGAATTCAGTGAGGGTTTTACGCGCACTGGTTCCGCTCGTGGGATTCTGAACGGCCGCTATAAGCAGTCCTTCTGTCGCCTTCCGATCGAAGGCAGCCCCTGGTACTTTCGCACGGCGGCGCTCGCATGGATCGAGGCACTCGTGTTTGAGCCGTCAGGTTCTCGAGCCTGGGGCCAGGAGCTGACCTTCGTCGCTCAGGCTCGCCCGTAACTGCGCAGGCCAACAGCGCGCGAGGTGTTTCCGGTATAGCCCAGCTCGCGCCGCGCGGCAGCATCATTGACGCTGAACTCCCGACCGATCATGCGCATCATCGAACGAGACACCGGCGGGTCGCCCACTTTGCGCGTGATGGCCCAGACGGTGTCCATCAAGCGACCCAGAGTCAAGGCGAGCCAGTAGGGGATCGAACGCAATTTCTCGATGGACAGGCCCTGAACGTTTGCGAGCGAAGCGACGAATTCGCGGAAAGTCTGCTTTTCCGCGTCGGTAATGAAGTAGGCGCGACCGCCCTCGCCGCGCTTCAATGCAGATTGAATGGCTTCGATGACGTTGTCCACGTGGCAGGTGGCAAACGCATAGTCACCTCGGTCGACGAATGCGAACTGCCCGGAGCTAATTGCCTGTGGGAGCGCACGGCTGAATGGGTCGCCCGGCCCCCAGAGTGCCGGTGGGCGAAGCGCGAGAGTGCGGAAATCAACCCTATTGGCCGCCAATACGATTGACTCGGCCCGTGCCTTGCTTGCCAGGTAGGCAGAAAAGTGGCTCGGGAACGTCGGTGCACTCTCGTCTGCATTACGTACAGGGGTACCTGAATCGTCCATGACGATTCCTGCAGCGCTGATATGGATGAAGGTCGTTGCTCCGGCTTTCTCAGCCGACGCCAAAAGCTTGGCTGTGCCTGCTACATTGGTTTTGAAGAACGGCTCGCGGGGGCCAGAGAACCGGAACAGCGCTGCTGCGTGAACGACGGCGTCCACCGAAGGCAACGACAGCGGCGCCTCGCTTTCCAGATCCCCTTCGAGGGGAACGGCGCCCAATGCTCGAAGTTTCGCGTGGGAAGACGCCGAGCGCGCGAGGGCAAACACTTGATCGCCGTTCTCGACTAGTTTCGGGATCAGGCGGCCTCCGAGAAGACCTGTACCTTCAGTGACCAGAATTTTCATGATGATTAACCTTTCGATTCAATGGTGAGGATGGCACGCATGGCGTTCTCGCGGATGCCCTTTAGGACGACGCGAGTGGGTTTTGCCGCCTTGCGTAGGTGAGCCGTCACGTAGAGCAGAGAAGCTGCGTTCGCAGAGGCCCATAGCAGGTCGGCCGCTACCGCTACGGCGAGCGCGAGGCGTCCGCGGGCGGCGATAGCCTCAAGGCGTTCGATTAACAGCGCGAAAGCTTCTTCGGCAGCGGGTATCTGGGCGCCACTCAGGACGCGACTCATCATTGCCGCATAGAGTCGCGGTCGCGCCGCCGCGAAGCGTACGTAATCGTCCCAGCCCTCGCGCAGGGCCGTTACGGGGTCGGGGGATTGCACGGCCGCCTTCTTACTTTCGAGGAACTGCGAGAACGCCTCTGTCATGGCCGCGCTCAACAGGCCGTCGGCGCTACCGTAGTGGTGGTAGAGCGTGGGCGCGGTGACATTCGCCAGGGCACATACAGCGCGTGTCGAGAACTCGGCCTCTCCTTCGGCCTCGAGAACTTTCAGAGCGGCGGTGAGCAACGTCGCGCGTGTATCCATGGACCCGAGTATAGCGGCGCTATAGGAAATTGTATAGCATCGCTATAGACCTCTTGTGGCGCGCTCCCACTGAGGCCGCCGCTATACCGTGAGGCGCTGGCAGTACCCCAAATGGATTTGGCCTTCATCCGTTAAGCGCAAACGGCGCGTCGTGCGCCGCCAGAAACTCGAGCTCGACGCTAGCTTGTCGGAGAAGCTCGCCTCGGCAGATCGCCGCCTTCCGTGATTGGGAGTCGTTCACAGGCGAACGATTCGCAGATCTCAAGACCATCTCTCAACCCACGCTTGTCGTAAACGGCGTTCGCGACGAAATGATCCCCGTCCGCAATTCCTATTGGATGGCGGAGAACCTGGCCAATGCCGTCCTCATGACCTATCCGGACGCAGGACACGGTTCGTTGTTCCAGTATTACGACTCCTTTACGAGACAGACAGCTGCTTTCCTTTCGTCGGATTCCACCAGTGCGCCGTATTGACCCCGAGGAGCTCACAAGGAGCGTATGCGATGTGGCCCGCGGCGACACTACCGAGTCTCACGGCCCCCTCCGACGATTGTTAGGTCTCCTGCTCTTTTTAACTAGGTTGCCATTGCCGTCGTAGAGAATCGCCCGGGCAGCCGCCGAGCAGGCAAAGTTAGGCGAACGAAACGTCCACGGCCCGAAGCCGAGAATCCTCGGCTGTCGGGCCGTGGGTTGCGACAGCAGAATCCTGAGCCATTTGGCGCGGCCAGCCGCGCGAGCCGGGCCAGGCCATCTACCTGCGTAGTCTTACTTCTTCCTCATGATTCCGAAGGGGCCCTGCAGGGTTCCATCGCTGTTACGAGTCAGCACCAGATCGCCTGCCATTCCGCCAACATGGATGGTGATGGTGTCTCCTTTCACATCGTACGGGGTGGCATCGCTCCCTCCCCCCACTATCGTCACGAACGCCTTGCCGTCGCGAAACTCAACCGTACTTTGACCGTTTGAGTTTGCATACAGGCCGTCCAGCTTGCTGGATGCGGCACCGCACGCCGATACAGCCAAGCTGGCAGACAGGAAAAGAGCGGCGACACATGCCCTGAACGAAGCTGATTGAAAAGCCATCTCTATTCTCCCCACTTGTTTTGAAGTCGTGCCCATCATCGCAAAAACAGACCTGTCAGGAGCTGCGGGCAACCCCTATAAAGGCATTCTGATGCCGCGGGGTCTCGCACTCGCTCGCCAAACCAGACGTCGATCCCAATCCCACCGAAGCAAAGCACTCACAGGCCCCTTGGGCGGCTGGGTCCTGGCCGGGCGTACTTGTATTACCGCAGGGCTTCCCTAGAGCCGGATTACCAGCTTGCCCATGAAGTTGCCAGCCGCGAGATCTTGCAACGCTGCAGCGTAGTTCTCCAGCGTATAGGTACGTTCCACCAACGGGTGAAGCGGATGAGACTCGAAGAATTTCGTCATGCACAGGTAATCCGCTCGCGAAACCGGCGTACACGCCCTGAGCGCGCGCCACCCGGCGACGTAACGACCATGACCTCAAGGGACAAGGACCAAATGATTGGCCGGCAGCGGAATACGTGGGGCCATGGAACCCGCCTAGCGGCGCCTCCACGCGAATGGTGTATTAGCTGAAACACCGCGAGCTCCCTGTAGCCGTCGGTCGAGATTGTCGGGTCTGGGACAATTCTGGGACACCCCGCTCGTGACATTGCGTGATATCAAATGACATCACGTGATACCAAGTGCCTGTTGCAACTGGCATCAGGACTCGCATATGGTTGATCCGTAAGCCCCGTACCCCCGTTTCACACGGCAGGGGCCACTGCTTCGATCCCAGTATCGCCCACCATTCAGAAGCGTCGGCGGAACAAGGATCTAGGAAGTTTCCCGGATCGCTGTTGTTTTCTGAATGGTTACTACTAAGGCATTTTGGGACAGTTTTGCGGATGTCCCTGTTGGGCCGTTAGCCGCCCTTCCCTGCTCATAGACGGCAGGTTTCGGTCAACTTCGGCCGCTCGCGTCAGGAGCAGCGAAGTTGGCTCAGGGCCTTGGCAGCTTACTGGGCGCCTCAGGTCGTGTTCTGTTTGACGTGTTCCCATACCTTGGAGATCACGACGGAGCCTTCGCCTACCGCCGAGGCCACCCGCTTTACTGACCCCGCCCGCACGTCGCCGACAGCAAAAATGCCGGGGTAGGAAGTCGCGAACGGCGAAGCCGGTGGGCCGAGACCGGTGAAGACGAATCCCTTGTCATCGAGCTTCACCAAACCCGATAGCCATTCGGTGTTTGGCGCGGCACCCACCATGATAAATAGCGCCCGCGCCGCAACCTTCTGCGACTGCCCGGTCTCGGCGTTGCGGATGGTGACGCTTTCCAGATGCTCGCCGCCTTCCAGTGCCGTGACCTCAGAGTTGTACTCGATCGTGATACCCGGGTCAGCCTCAAGGCGGCTGGTGAGATAGCTCGACATCGAAGCGGCAAGCGAGGAACCCCGCACCAGCACACGGACGCACCGCGCATAGCGGGACAGGAACATCGCAGCTTGGCCGGCAGAATTGCCGCCCCCAATGATTAGGGCCTCGGTGTCCTTACAGTATCGAGCCTCCATCTCGGTTGCCGAGTAGTACACGCCCGAGTTCTCGAAAGCGGCGAGTCGTTCCAGCGGAAGCCGCCGATACTGCACCCCGCTCGCGACTACGATTGCACTGGCCCGCACGCGCTGGCCATTCTCGAAGGCGGCGCAGAAAGAGCCGTTCTCTTGCGCCTCCAGCGTCGTGACTCGGCGCGGTATCGCAAATTGGGCGCCGAACTTCATGGCCTGCACCTGGCCACGCCATAAGAGGTCCGCGCCAGAGATGCCGGTTGGAAAGCCCATGTAGTTCTCGATTCGGCTCGACGTTCCCGCCTGACCTCCCAAGACGATGTCCTCGACGACCAGCGACCGTAGACCCTCGGCGCCAGCGTAAACGGCCGCCGCCACGCCGGCTGGCCCCCCACCGACGATGAGCACGTCGAAATGCTCGTCGCCGCTAAAGTCGATGTTGAGCCCGAGGAGCCGCGCTATCTTATCCGGCGTCGGATTCGCGATCGGTACTTTGCTGCCAAAGATAACCGCAGGAGTTCCGGCATCGATTCCGCAACTCTCAGCCGATGCCTCGGCTTCCGGGCTATGCAGGGGCACCGATGCGTAAGGTAACCGATTGCGGCTCGCGAACTCAGCGATACGACGCACGTTGCGATCGGCCTCCTCGCCTATGAGGAAGAGGCCGCTGCTGCGATCGTCGAGTTGCCGGCGGCGTCGAGCCGCAAACACGGTGATGATGATGTCCGACATCTCGGGGATCTGCGACATGAGCGTAAGGAAAGTCTCGCGCGGTACTTCGATTACTCGCGTATCGACTACCGTGCGCAACGGCAAGGAGGCGGTACCGCCGTACAGCAGGCTGATCTCGCCCATAAACTGAGTTGGCCCAATGGTCGACGGATAATGGCGCTCCCCAGTGAACGGATTAACTACTTCAATCTCGCCTTCCTCGACGTAAACGAAGCGGTTCGCCTTTTCGCCCTGGTGCACCATGATCGTGCCCTTGGGATACGTGACTACCTTCCCCGCCGCCCGCAATGCCTCAACATGCGAGCGGGAAAGTGGTGTCCGTATCATCTGGCGCAGATCTTCGCCTATCGTCTCCACGCAGGCTCCTCAGGTTGGCTCACTACTCATATTAC
>Ga0210384_10000586_pt1 | contig 55378 bp, 41 predicted proteins | sample IncBWH2MmetaG_FD_160574 | JGI IMG/M metagenome (GOLD analysis project Ga0210384, IMG submission 160574) | Forest soil microbial communities from Barre Woods Harvard Forest LTER site, Petersham, Massachusetts, United States - Inc-BW-H-2-M | ecosystem: Environmental > Terrestrial > Soil >...
GGATTCACGGTTGCGATGGGCATCACTTCCTCCTGCGCTTCAGCGGGGAACGGCAACGGCTGCGGTTGCTCTGCTGTTTGGTCGGACCACTATACCCGAAGCCTTAATTTCTGTACAGCTTAAGCATCGAAAATTCCTATCCATACAAGTTTAATCTTGACACTGTGGTTGCCCAAGTGGTACAGGGGTCCAACCAGCATATGATTGAGGTCGGGTGTTATCGTAGTTCAGGTCTGCGGCACGGTCGAAGCTCGCGCCATGGCGAGCTAAACTATTGTATTAAAGGAGCTTGCGGATGCAACGGAAGACAGGTGCGGCACGATCGACGCCGGTAGGGAAGGTTTCGACCCCTCCAGATTCACATCCTCGGGGTATTCTGCCGAGCCGAAGACAGTTTTTGCAGACCACTGCCGGGACTGGGTTAGCCCTAGCCGGTTCGTCCTTGATGGCTTGGGCCGATCATCATGGGCACCCTTCTCCCAACAGCATTTCCTACCTGGATCGCCGAACTTATATCCGTAATATGGAAATGCTCGCTTACCTGCCGGGCGAAAATCGGCACGGCAAAATGCAGATGATGTCCGTCGGAACCCGCCGCTACATGTTTCAGCAGGGAGACGTTCTGGATATCAGCGACGTGCGCAAACCGATTGTCTTCAACAAGAAAGGCTTTGACGGCGCCCAGGTGCAAGTCGCCTTTAACAAAGATTTGAAGAAATGGATTTTGATGACCGGCTCCCAGACACCGATCACCGACTCGACGCCGGAAGCGCCCATGGGCAAGTATGACGACCCGCGCCTGGATGATAAACGCAAGAACTTCAAGGGACTGCGAGGCGTTCGCTTCTATGATGCGACCGATCCATCGAAGATTGTGAAACTGTCAGAATTCAGCACCGGCGCGACGGGGCAGGGAACCCACCGGAATTATTATGATGGCGGAAAATACGCCTATCTCGATACCGCGCCCGATGAGACCTTCATCCACCAGCCTTCTTATTTCCGACAGCTAGTGAACGGCAACATGATTGTGGATTGCTCTGATCTCAGCAGTGCCAAAGAAGTGTCGATGTGGTGGGTGCCGGGGTCGCGCAAGGGCGAGGAAACGGAATACAACAAGTGGATATGGTCGAAACTGGTGCCGCCGAAAGTGATTGCGGACCAAACTCCGTTTGCCGGCCTTCATGGTCCAGTTTATGTTCCGAAGAAACTGGAGGAAGGCGGCAACCGTGGCTACGGCGCGTTCGGCTGCAATGGTTTCATCATCCTGGATCTCTCCGATCCAAAACATCAAAAAGAAGTCGGACGCTTTGAGCCACCACCGCAGTATTCGGGGATGGGCATCGCTTTTCACACGATTTATTGCGGCATCATGGACCGCGGCTTCGTGATAACCAATGGGGAAACAACAAACTCCGATTGCAACCAGATTTACCTGCCTAACTGGGTGATCGATATTCGAGATGAAGAACACCCCGTGCCGGTCGCACAGTTGCCGCGGCCCATTCCTCCGCCCGAGGCACCTTATCGTGATTTCTGTTTTAAGCGCGGCCGCTTTGGCGCGCACAATCCGCCGCATCTGAAAGCGCCCGGCAAACCGAGGCAGGAATTCATTGCCTATTCCTATTTCATAGCGGGACTTCGTTGCTACGATATCGGGGACCTTACCAAGCCGGAAGAAGTGGCGTACTTTATTCCGCCGCAGGGTGGCGACCTGAAAAAGTTCGGGAGCTACGATCGAACGGTCGACAACGTGTTCATCGAATGGGATCGCAACATTATTTGGGCGGGTACAGATACGGGGTTGTATGCGTTGAGCTGCCCGAACCTTGGCAAGCCTATGCTCGATCCCATGGCAGTGAGCGAGTGGTCGCTCGATAAGTTGAATGAGGGCGCACCCTGAGCCCTGCGCCCGGCAAATTCGCATCGAACCAACAAACGTATTGTTAACAGCTAGGTCTATTGGTTTAACCGCTCGTACCGTGGAGATTCCATGAGAAGGAAATTGTTCGTGGCATTTGGCCTTTGGTTTCTAACCTGCGGGCTTTTTGCAAAGGCGTTTCCCCAAACTCCGGTGCCGCAGAAGGTCCGCGTGCTGACGTTGCTTGGACGTCCTATACAGTTTACGGTAGCCGCGAAGCAGGGGTACTTCGCAAAGTATGGCGTCGATGTGGACACCGATAACAAGAAGAACTCGGACGAATTGCGCGCCGATCTGGCGGCCGGAAAAGGTGATCTCGCTTACCTGGCGGTAGACAACGCCGTGGCCATGGTGGAGTTGGCGAAGGCCGACGTGGTTATCGTCATGGGAGGCGAAGGCTCGCAAAACGAATTAATCGCGCAACCGGAGATTAAGTCCATTACGGACCTACGCGGGAAAACCTTGATTGTCGATGCTCCAAACACCGCATACGCCCTGCAGATGAAGAAAATCCTTTCGCTCAGCGGATTGCAAGCGGGCAAGGATTATGAAATCAAACCGTTCGGTGCCACACCGCAACGACTGATTGCGATGCGCGAACACAAGGAGTTTGCCGGCTCGATGTTAGGTCCACCGGCCTCCGTGTCGGCGTTGCGCGAAGGCTTTGTGAGCGTCGGCTCGGTGCAGCAGTTGATCGGCCCTTATCAGGCTGCAGGCTTTTTCAGCCTGCGCGATTGGGCCCGGAGTCACCGAGACCAACTCATTGCGTTTCTTGCCGCCTGCGTTGAGGCGCAACGCTGGCTGATGGCTCCCGCAAATAAACAGCAAGTGATCGAGCTGCTGGAGAGCGATTACCACCTGGCACCCGAAGTTGCCGTGGCGACTTACGAGTTGGCCATGACGCGCCCGGGAGGCTACCAGAAAGACGCGAAGTTCGACCTCGACGGCTTCAAGAACGTGTTGAAGCTGCGCGCCGAAGTAGAAGGCCAATGGGGCGGTCACCCACCCTCACCCGAAAAATATTATGACTCTTCGTATTACCAGGCCACGCTCGCGAAACTCAAGAGCAAGCCGTGAGGAGAATTCGTTTGCGATACCGGAACCTAATTGTTTTTTTTCTTTTTGTTTGCGGATTGACAGCGGTAAACGCGGCATTCGCGCAACAGAAAGAACGCACACTCGACGAAGTTAAAGCCGAAGCGATAAAGCGGGCTGAAAATGGAATGTATCCGTTGATCGGGCTCGATCCAGCCGATGTGCGCGAAGCTTTTTCTTCCATCAAGACTTCGAGCGACGATGAATGGGCCGCGGCGTTCAGCGCTGTCGCCGATAAGTACATGAACGAAGGCAAATCGTCCCAATCGAGCGACTCCGCGAAGGCCAATGCCGATTACATTCGTGCGTGGCGCCTGTATTCCTTTGCGCGCTGGCCTGTGCCTTCCTCGCCAGGCAAGAAGCAGGCGTATGCGAAAGCGCTGGAAGCGTTTCTGGCGCACGCAAAAATGATGGACCCGCCACTGGAAGTGGTGCACATCCCTTTTGAGAATTCGGAGATTGTCGGCTACCTGCGGCTCCCGAAGAACGCCAAGGGTCCTGCGCCCGTGGTGATTGCCATCAGCGGGCTCGACAGCCGCAAAGAAGATCTGAGCGAAAATTTTGGAGCAGTTATTCCGTCCGGCATCGGATTCATCGGGCTGGACTCACCCGGAACCGGACAGGCTCCGATCAAGGCCAGCGAAAACGCGGAGCGCATGTTTTCTAAAGTGATCGATTATCTGCAAACGCGGCCGGAGGTCGACAAGACCCGAATCGGGGTGGACGGCCAGAGCTTCGGCGCCTACTGGGCAACGAAGCTTGCGATTTTGGAGCACGCACGGCTCAAGGCGGTGGTGGCACAATCGCCGCCGGTGGATGCTACGTTTCAAAAAGACTTCGTTTTGCAAAAAACCCTGGGGAATCGCGAATATTTGTTCGGTCTGGGTCCCGCGCTGATGTCCATTTATCAGGGCGCGAACACAGTGGAGGACTTGGTGAACATTTTCCCGAAGATGTCGCTGGTCACGCAAGGGCTGATCGGCAAGCCCACCACGACTATGCTAATCATTTCCGGCGCGCTCGATACGCAGGTGCCCGTCTCCGATACTTATCTGCTTCTGAGTAACGGCGATGTGCCGAAGGAAGCGTGGATTAATCCGCAGGGAGGCCACCTGGGCCGTCAAGTGAAGGTGTGGCCCGATCCGGTCATTTTTCGAAGGGTGATTATTCCCTGGCTAGTGCGGAATCTAGACGTAGCCGCTACTGCCTCGAGCGAAGCTCACTAGCTTCTTCCGCTAACTTCGCGCCGCGCAGCGTCGCATTGCGTCAGGCCCAACTGAAGCCGTGCTTGGCGAGTGGAAGCGAACGTATCCGCTTGCCTGTGGCCGAGAAAATCGCGTTGCAAACGGCGCCTATTGCGGGTGGTAGCGCTGGTTCACCCAATCCCGTCGGCGGATTGTCCGTGCGCAGGAAATGTATTTCAATATCGACGGGCTGCTGATTCATCCGCAGTGGCGTGTATTCGTGGAAATTGCTCTGCACCGCGCGACCGCGAGCAATGGTGATTTCGTAGTTCATCACTGAACTCAACCCTTCGAGAATTGCGCCGCGCACTTGTTGCTGTGCGTTTATCGGGTTGACGATGTGGCTGCCGACATCGCCCGCTACCCAGATTTTGTTGATCTTCACCTGGTTGTCGGCGTCGACATGCAGATCGACGACTTCGGCAAAATAACCGCGATGTGAGAATTGAAATGCCACACCCATGCCCTGGCCCTTTGTAGTCTTGCGTGTCGCCCATGCGGATTTCTCGGCAACCAACTTCAGGACGCCCTGCATGCGCTTGGATTCGAAGGTGCCGGCGAATGGGTCGGGCTTGACGTCGGGCGTTGTAATACGCGGCAGATCCAGCACTTCCAAGCGGAATTGCACCGGATCTTTGCCTGCTGCATGCGCCAATTCGTCGAGGAACGATTGGAAGACCCAGGAGAAGCCATTGCTGCGTGGCGCCCGCAACGCGAATGTCGGTACGCCTAGCGGCATCAAGGATGCGCCAAATGTGAAGTTGGCAACCAGTGTTCCCGGGAATTCGCCGCCGGGGATGTTCGCAGAGGGAGCGAACTGCTCGCCTTCGCCAAATGTCACGAAGTGGTTTTTCCAGGCTACCAATTTGTCAGCAGAATCCAACCCGCCCTTCAAGAAGTGAAATCCTGCGGGACGATAGTGATCGTGGTGGAAATCGTCTTCGCGCGTCCACAAAAGTTTCACGGGCACGCCCGCTTGCTTGGCAATCGCAGCCGCTTCCAGCATGTAGTCGTTCGTTAAGCGACGGCCAAATCCTCCACCGGCGCGCTTCATATGCACGATGATGTCGTCGTGCGGAATTCCCAGGACCTTGGCGACTTGCATCCGGCCGGATTCCGGCGTTTGGCTGGGCGACCAGAATTCCAGTTTTCCGTCGTGAAAATGCGCCAGGCAGTTTTCCGGCTCCATCGGCGCATGAGCGAGAAAGGGATACGCATACGCGCCTTCTACCACCTTGGCCGCTGTTTGTAGTGCGGAATCGGCGTCGCCGTCTTTGCGGAGCGTGACCGTTGGCGGTTGTTTCGAAAGTTCTTCAGCGCGTTTGAGGAATCCTTCACTGCTTTGTTGCGCCGTAGGGCCTTCGTCCCATTTGATTTGCAGCTTCTTTCTCGCCATGTTGGCCTGCCACCAGGTGTCCGCCAGTATGGCGACGCCCGGATGCAATCCCAGAAGTTCGGAAGTTCCTTCGATCACAAACGCCTGCCGTACGCCAGGCAGTGATTTGATCTGATCGACGTTGGCACTGACAACTTTTCCAGCGAAGACCGGACACTTCTCATAGACCGCCCAGAGCATGCCCGGCACGCGAAAATCGATACTGTAGAGTGGCTCTCCCACAACAATCGAAGGCACATCGACACCGCGAGTCGGCTGGCCAATGATTTTGAAATCCTTGGGATCTTTCAGTTTGACCGCTTTTAGGTCCGGTGGAGCGAGAGTTGCGGCTTGGGCTGCTAGCGGGCCGTAACCTATCGAGCGTTTCGTCGCGGTATGCATCACCTGCCCCGAAGAGGTTGTACATTCCGATTCCGGCACCGACCACGCCTGTGCGGCCGCGGCCACGAACATCTGGCGGCAAGCTGCGCCGACACGCCGCAGAGGATCCCAGTTCACAGGAGTGGAGGTGCTGCCACCCGCCCGTTGTGGTCCGTACTTCGTTTCGTCAAGATCGGCTTGCTGAACGCGCACGTCCTTCCAATCCACATCGAATTCGTCGGCGATGATCATGGGAAGGTGGGTCTTCACGCCCTGACCAATTTCCGGATTTTTCGCCATGATGGTGACGACACCGTCCGCGGCAACACGGATGAATGCCGAGGGCGCGAAGTTGGCGGCCGGTGGCTGAGGAACTTGCGCCATCCCCGCAAAGGCGGAAAGAGCCGCGGGTCTGGCGTGATAGGCGAGTAAAAATCCACCGCCGCTGATAGCGGAAACACGAAGGAAGGAACGCCGATCGAGGCCTTTAGTGGGCACGGAGCCTCCTGCTATACGCAAAAATATGTCCTAAATCGTAGAACTGCGCGAGACCACAGAATTGTAACGCCTGTTAGTCCGGAATGGTTTCACTGCTTTCGTCGGGGTGAGCCATCGCCTGGTTCATCTTGGGCACGTCTAGCTCGCCTTGCCAGCGGCTGACGACCAGCGTAGCCACCCCATTGCCGACCACGTTGGTCAGAGCGCGGCATTCGCTCATGAATTTTTCGACGCCCAGCAGCAGGGCGAGGGATTGCACTGGAATCGAAGGAACGGCCGCAAGAATCGCCGCCAGTGTGACAAAGCCCGTTCCCGTGACGCCCGAGCCTCCCTTGGACGCAAACAGCGCGAAGAGCAGGATTCCCGCGATTTGTCCAAAGGAAAGATGCGTGTTGGTGGCTTGGGCGAGAAACAGCGCCGAAAGAGTTAAATAGATGTTGGTGCCGTCGGTGTTAAAAACGTAGCCGGTCGGAAACACCAAACCGATTGTGGCGCGGGGCGCGCCCAGGCGCTCCAGTTTGCGCATCATGTCCGGTAGCACACTCTCCGAGGAACTGGTGCCGAGGACAATCAGCAGTTCGTCTTTGATGTAGCCCAGGAATCGAAAAATCGAGAATCCCGCAAGATATGCGATGGCGCCGAGAACGAATACCACGAAGATCACGCTGGTGAGATAAAACGTGCCCATGAGTTTAGCGAGATTGGAGAGTGACGCAACGCCGTAACTGCCCACTGTGAATGCCATACCGCCCAGCGCCCCTAGCGGAGCGGCACGTACGACAATGCGCACGATCCCGAAGACTACTTTATTGAGAATCTCGATCCAGCGTAGCAGAAGCTGGCCGGCAGTCCCCATTCGCGCGATCGCCAATCCGGTCAAAATCGAAATCAGCAGGACCTGTGGAACCTGGCCACCGGCCAGGGCGTCCACGAAGGTGTGCGGAATAAACGCCAGCAAAAATGGAATGAGTCCAGTTTCTTTAGCGCGTCCCACATACAGCGCCGTGGCCTTGGGATCGAGCGCGGTGGCGTCGATATTCAGACCTGCGCCGGGGTGAAACAACAGTGCCACGACGATACCGATGATCAGGGCGATGGTGGAAACCACCTCGAAATAAATCAGCGTTTTCACGCCCACTTTGCCGACCCTTTTCAGGTCGCTCATGGAGGCGATGCCCTGGACAATCACACAGAAAATCACCGGTGCGATCATCATGCGAATGAGCGAAACAAACGCGTCGCCCAATGGTTTCAGCGCGACTCCCGTCTTAGGCGAAAACCGTCCGATGCAAATACCGACGATGACGGCGATGAGAACTTGAATATAGAGAATGCTGTACCAGGGCTTGCGTTTTTTGATTGCCGTTCCGGTTTCGCTCTTGCTCACCCGTCATCCCTCGCTTCGATATGCCGGTCGATTCTCATACACAACGTGCCTTGTATCTGGGTCAACAGACACAGTGCAGCGGTGGCTGGCCTTCGATCAGCACGCGCGCCAGATTGCGCCAGGCGGAACGGAAAAGAAACGCAGCGGATTGGCGGGTGACGCCCGCAATGTGTGGAGTAAATAGAATGCGGCGGGAGGCTTCTGGCTGCAGCGCCAGAAGAGGATGATTGGCCTCGGGAGGTTCGGTGGAATAGACATCGACGGCAACACCTGCGAGATGGCCCGCGCTCAGGCAATTTGCCAAAGCCGCTTCGTCGACAGTGCCGCCGCGCGACGCCTGAATCAACACTGCATCCGCTTTCATCAGGGCCAGTTCCCGCGCTCCGATGAGGCCCTGCGTCGTGGCAAGTAACGGCACGTGCAGAGTGACCACGTCCGACATTTTCAGCACCTCTTCAAGAGACGCGGATTGCGCCTTCAGCGGGTCGGTGAGTGCGGGGTCACGCGGCAGCGGGTCGTAAAACAAAATCCGGCAACCGCGTTGGTGAAACGCGGTTGCCACAGCCATGCCGATTATGCCAAAGCCGACAAGGCCCACTGTCAGGCCGTCAAGCCCGGCCAGATTGTCTGCTACCATGCGCGCGCGAAATTCACGATAGCGTCCTGCGCGAATCTCAGCATCGGCCCACGCGAACCGTCGTAGCAGAGCGCTGGCCGTAGTTACCACATACTCTGCGACGGCGGAATTGCTTCCACCCGGCACGTTTGCGGCGGCGATATGTAGCTTTTTCAAATGAGAGAGATCCAGGCGATCGAGACCTGCGCCGGTGACCTGCACAAATTGAATGGAAGTGCCTTCAAATAGAGCCGGAGGAAGCTTTGCCCCTACTGCAGGAATCAACAGCGCGCGGGCCTGCTTCATCAGTTGCGGTACATCCGCGTCCGAAGGCCCTCGATACACAACGCGCAGCGTCTCGGGCGGCAAGGAGCCCGCGCGCTGGAAGTCCTGTTCGGGGCGAAGGCAAAGCACGTCACAGGTCATGATTTTTTGATCTTTCCGTCAGAAACACCCGGCTCCCGCGTTCCCGCGGTTATATCCGCCACCGGGAAAAAGCAAAGCAGCAGCAAAGGTTCGTTACCCGTATTTCGCGTGACGTGTTTTTCGCCGGGCGGCATCAGCAAGGTATCGCCCGGCTGCAGCGGATATTCACCGCTCTCCGCAAATGTCGTTCCTTGCCCGGAAAGAACGTAAATGCACTCTTCGAAATCGGAATGATGATGGGGCGCTCGAGGCGATTCGTCTGGCTGCGCCACGGCAATTTCCACCAGCCGCAATGTGACGCGTTGCGCGCCCTTTTCACCGGAGACAATTTCCAGCGCTTTACGGCCGGGAAGCCCCAACTGTTTTGCGCTTGCCGGGCTGAAGAGTCGGGCCATCAACTAGCCTTATCTATCTGGCGAAGTTCGGCGACGCCGCCCTGGATACGGTCCAACTGTTTAAAGATTTCCTTGGACTGCTTTGCGATGGAATCCGCCACGGCATCCAGCATTTTCTGCGCTTTCTCGATGGTTGCGTGTTGCGGGCTGCCATACCAACCTGTGGGCGCGATCGAGCGCACATCCGTTAACACCGGCTGATAACTACGCGTGCGTCGCAGCGCATCGATCTTGTGACCGTGTGCGTGGTCGGAGGAATAATCGATACGATCCAGATGCACGAGATCCGGCCGATACGCCAACACTGCCAGCGCCTCGATTTCGCCGCCGTGCGTCAGCCCTCCGCATTCCTTTCCAAACAGGTCTTCCGCCACGAAACACGCCTGCACTGTAAGTACCGTCATCCCGTGCTCGCGATGCAATAGATCCGCGGCCACGCCCAGCGGCGGAATGTTCAGCTCATGCCAGTTCAAAATCAGCAAGTATTTGGCGCCATGTTGCGCCAGCGAAGCACATGTTTCCGTCACCACGCGCATGTAGGTGTCCGGTGAAAGAGTGATGGTCCCTTCAAACGGCATGTGCAACGGGGTTACGCCCAGTGGCCCGCCCGGCAGCACCAGCCCATCCATGCGCTCCGCCACGGCATGCGCAATTACGTTGGAAGCGAATATGTCTGTGCCAGTCGGAAGATGCGGGCCGTGCTGCTCCACGCTGCCTTGTGGCAGAATCACCAGCGGATTCTTCCTCAGTTGTTCCGCAATTTCCGGTTGCGTCAGGTCGACAAAATACCGGCTCGCCAGCATCGCTTCTCCTGTTATTCCGTCAATCGGCTCTGCGCGTCCTTCAAAATACTGGCTATTGAAATACTCTGCCCGTCTTGCTCGATTGACTTCAGCGCCGCGTAGACCATTGCCACCGCCACATTCCCGTTGTGCGCGCTCAATTCGTTCGATTTTCCGCTCCGGCAGCTGTCCGCGAACATTTCCAGTTCCGCGCGAAACATATCGCTCTCCGGCACTCTCAGTTCTTCTCGCCTGGCGTAGCCGTCCGAGCCCCGTTGTATATAGAGCGTCGACTTTCTGTGCAACTGGTCCGGCGTATCCCAGGTGTCGAAATCGATTTCATAATGCATCAGCCCTTTCGATCCGAACACCCGCACCGAGAAAATCCCCGGCGAGGTCCAGCACGATCCGACGTAGCCAACTTTCCCGTCGGCAAATTTCAGCAGCGTCATGGACTGATCGTCAACCTCAGCGCCGACTGGAGAAAGCTTCGAAGCCATTCCGCTCGCTTCCAGCACCTCGCCGCCCAGGTAGTGCAGCACGTCGAATTGATGAATGGCTAGTTGCGAAAGCGGCCCGCCCGGGGCTTTGTCCTTGTACCAGCGCCACGCTTTAGGCGTAAGTTCCAGCGCCCGATTGTTGGAAAAATTCGCTTCGATGAACGCCACCCTTCCAAGCTCTCCGGTGTCGATCGCTTCCCGGATTTTTCGTATACCGGCCATCAAGCGTGCGCTGTGACCGACTGTAACGGTGACTCCGTACTTTTTTTCCAGCGCCGCGATCTGCAGCCCCTCCAGCAGCGTGCTGGCAATGGGTTTTTCTGTATACACATGTTTTTTTGCCTTCGGCGACTGTGCAGCCATCGGCAAATGCTGTTCATTCGGCACCGTCAGAATCACACCTTCAATTGAAGGGTCCGATAGGATCGCTTCCATGCTGGTAGCAGCCGGGATCGAAAGCTCTGCCTGGAAAGCTTCGCGTTTCTCCCGCGACCGGCTATAGCCCGTTACGATTTTCAACTTTTCAGACTTAGCCAAAGCGCGGGTCAAAACTTTGGCCCAGCGGCCAAGGCCTACAATTCCAACCTTCACGGGAGAGTTCAAGCAGTCCTCGCGGTTTGAATAAACCAGAATAGTCTTGCAAGACTAATCATGTAGTAGTACCGTATTACGAGAATATGGTCGAGTCAAGCTTTTTGCGCTCCCATTCTGTACTCGCCGCCATCCCAAAACTGGCTGCGCCTCTTCGTCAACAGGTTCTCGACGAGCTCCGCCAGTCGATCATCGCCGGCCGACTGAACCCGGGGGAACGCCTCGTGGAACGCGAGCTCATTTCCATGATGGGTGTCTCCCGCACCGTCATCCGCGAGGCCCTTCGCCAACTCGAGTCCGAGGGCCTGGTCGCGATCGTCCCCAACAAGGGTCCGATTGTTCGCACTTTAACTGTGGAAGAAGCCCGTGATCTTTACGCCATTCGTGCCGTTCTGGAAGGACTGGCCGCGCGCCTGTTTGTCCTGCAGGCTGATGAACAGCAAATTGCACTTCTCGAAAAGGTATTCGCCGCTCTCGAGACCGCCTACGAATCTGCTGACGCCGACAAAATGCTGGAAGCCAAAAACACGTTCTACGAGGCTTTGTTCGAAGGTGCCAAAAGCGCAACTCTGTCCACCATGCTTGGCATGCTGCACGGAAGAATCTGGCGGTGGCGTGCCATGGGGCTCACCCATCCCAACCGTTCGTTGCAGCGCGGGCAGGAAAGCACCAGGAACCTTCGGGCGCTGCTGCAGGCCATCCGGGCACGCGACGCTGCGCTTGCAGAGAAGACAATTCGTGACGAAGTAAGCAAAGCTGCCGATGAAGTCCATCGCCTCCTCAGGGATGGAGCCGTTCAGGCTCCAGGCAAAAAACCGGTTGCCAGTTGAATTTCCAAAGCAGAACTCGTCGAGGTCACACAGATGGAGACGCATTTTATTGTTCACGACAAAGCTGACTCGGTCGGGGTGATGGTTGTCGAAAACGCGCAAGCTGGCCAGGACCTGACCGGTTGGATCATGGAGACCGACGAAACTATCACGCTCAAGGCTCTCGACGCGGTTCCCCTGGGCCACAAGATCGCTCTATGTGACTTCAAGCCTGGCGACACGGTTTTGAAGTACGGCCACGATGTCGGCCGCACTGTTGCTGTTATCGCCAAAGGCGATCACGTTCACGTCCACAACATGAAGACCAAGAGGTGGTGAGAATGGGACCCTATCAGTTTTTTGGTTATCGCCGCGAAAATGGAAGAGTGGGCATTCGCAATCACGTGGTAATTCTTCCGCTTGATGACTTGTCCAACGCCGCGGCCGAAGCCGTGGCCAACAACATCAAGGGCACTTTGGCGCTGCCACATGCCTACGGCCGTCTCCAGTTTGGCGAGGATCTCGAGCTGCATTTCCGCACGCTGATCGGTACCGGCGCCAACCCTAATGTCGCGGCTTGTGTGGTTATCGGCATCGAGCCCAGTTGGACCGGGCGAATCGTAGATGGCATTGCAAAAACTGGAAAGCCGGTAGCCGGGTTCGCCATTGAGGGCAACGGTGACATCAGCACCATCGCCAATGCATCTCGCAAGGCCTTCGAATTTGTACAATGGGCTAGTGAAAAACAGCGCGAGCCATGCTCCATAGACGAGCTCTTCGTTTCCACCAAGTGCGGTGAGAGCGATACCACCTCCGGCCTCGCCTCCTGTCCCACCGTTGGCAATCTGATCGACAAACTCGATCCTTTGCGTGCTACTACGTGCTTTGGAGAGACTTCCGAACTCACCGGCGCCGAAGCGGTCTGCGCTAGCCGCGCCGCGACAAAAGACGTGTCGGACCGCTTCCTGGAGGTCTTCCGCGCTTATCAGGCAGTCATTGAGCGTCACAAAACCAGCGACCTGTCCGAATCACAGCCCACCAAAGGCAACATCAGCGGCGGCCTGACAACCATCGAAGAAAAAGCCTTCGGCAACCTGCAAAAAATTGGCAAGAACGCTAAATTTATCGACGTCTTGAAACCCGCCGAAGCCCCGGCGAAGGGCCCGGGCCTGTATTACATGGACACGTCCTCTGCGGCGGCGGAATGCGTCACGCTGCAGGCGGCTGCGGGTTTCGTCGTTCATCTTTTTCCCACGGGTCAGGGCAACGTCATCGGCAATCCCATCGAGCCAGTCATCAAACTAACCGCCAATCCAAAAACCGCTAGGACCATGGGCGAGCACATCGACCTGGATGTATCTGGAATTCTGCGGCGCGAACTGACCATGGATCAGGCTGGCGATCAATTGATCGACATCATGTTGCGCACCTGCAACGGGCGGCTTACGTGCGCGGAAGCCCTCGGCCATCGTGAATTTGTGATGACCAAGCTGTATCAGAGCGCCTAGCTGGAAATTTGGCTACTCGATTCGGGTGTTGAAGCTGAACAGCATCTGCCAGCGCGTATCGCGTTTAACCCACATCCGCGTGTTGAAATAAGCTTTCGCCCCTTGGCGTTGTTCGTGTGCGATCATCATCACCATTTCGCCGAAATCAAACATCTGCGCGGAGAGCAATTCCGGCGGGGCCGAACGCGCGCCACTTGCTTTCTGCTTCTCGATCTGCGCCAGGCGATCGGCTTTCGTATACGGCCGGTCGTGATACGTATCCGTTGCCGTGAATTCCTCGGCGATCAGCGGAGCGTAGGCGTCCGCATCATTTGATGCCATGGCGCTCATCACGCCTTGCCAGGAAGCCACCGCCTCTCTTTCCGATTGAGTTTGCGGCTGAAAGGGAATCGTCTTGCAGGGATTCTCGCATTCGGCGGTGGCGACGCCGCCGGCAGGTTCTGATTTTTCTACCTGTGTTACTTCCTGATACAGGAAAAGTTGCCAGCCTGCCGTGCCCTTCGCCCAGACACGCAAAACATGAACTTTGCCGTGATGCACGCGAATGACGGCAGTGTCTCCGTATACCTGCTGCTCTGCGACAACGTCGGCGTTTGCGGCGGCGGGTACGCTTTCTAGAAATTCCGACCGCGTCAGTCGTTTGCCCCGAGAATCAATCCAGGAAAAATCGCGATGGAGCAGTCGTGCCGCAGCGTCTTTGTCCTTTTTCGCGAGAGCTTCAAGGAACGCGTGGTCTTCCGGAATTGCAGAAGCGGTGTCAGCAACAGCAGGCCAGAGCGCAGAAGGAGTTAGCGCACCTAGGCCTGCCAGTGTCAGCATGCTGGTAAGTAACAACCAAGCGAAAAGGCCTTTGCTTATCATTTGAAACCCAGTAGGCATCTGAGTGCCGCCACGACAAACTACTTTGCTTCGCCCTCCTGAATAGTTGTCTGGTAGCTGATGGACATTACCCACTGGCCATCGCGTTTAATCCACAGACGGCTTACATGGACTGGTTTTCCGGAAAGGGGTTGATGCCGGCAGGTCATGATGACCGCATCGCCAAAGTCGAACATTTTCGCGGAAACCAGCGGACTTGGCGCGGAGCCTACACCGCTTTGCTTCTGCTTGTTGAGAGTTTCCATGCGCCCGGACTTGGAAATCGGATGGTCGCTGTTGGAGCTAATCTGCACAAACTCATCGGCAATATGCGGTGCCCAGGCGGCAGCATCGTTCACAGTTACGCCGGTCTCCAGTGCCTGCCACGAGGCGATGATCGCCCGCTCGGATTCATTGGCCGGCTGGAAGGGAACCGTCTTGCAGGGGTTCTCGCATTCCTTCACGCCAGAGCCCGCACTGGTGGAAGGCTGATCGAGCTGCTTCACTTCGTGGTAGACCAGAAGCTTCCAGCCGTCAGCACGTTTCACCCACAGGCGAAGCACATGGATCTTGCCTTGGCTCGCGCTGATAGCTCCTACGTCGCCATAGGTGCGTTCGGTTACATCGGCACTCGTTTCGTCGCCCAGCGCCGGGGTCGGCAGGGCACGGACGGCCTCCGTTGCAGAAATCGTGGTACCTTTTGCATCGGTCCTCGTGAAATCCTTGTCGAGAAGTTTTGCCACACTGGCGGGCTCGCCGTTCGCAGCTGCTTTGACGAATTGGCGGTCAAGCGCAAGGACGGCGGGATCATTTTCCGCAGCCATCGAGGTTTTGCAAATCGTCGCAACAATCAAGGTGCTGAATATCACGGCGACGGCAATGCTGCGGAAACGGAGAGCCTGCATGGCAAAGAACCCCCTGTGAATTTGTTCGAATAAAAAAGGGCCGGAATCAACCCGGCCCCTTTCTTGGGTTGCAATTCTTAAGTAGCAGACTAGAAGATGAACTTCAGTCCGAACTGGATGGCGCGCCCGCCGCCAGAACCAAGCACCGGGTTAACTGACGCGGTATCGGGCGTCGCGCAACCGCAGCCGAAGGGGCCCACGGAAGGATCAGCTGTTGAGCCGACGCCCTGGCCAGTGGTCCCACCGAATGGATTCGCAAAGTTAGGATGGTTGGTTATGTTGAAAAATTCGGCGCGGAATTGCGTGGTGAGCCGCTCCTTGAATTTCCAACTCTTGGATACGGACATGTCCAGATTGTGAAAGCCGGTATCACGGAAAATGTTGCGCCCGGAATTGCCGAAGGTCCCAAGGGCCGGAGGAAGCAGGACCGACTTGGCGTTGAGGCTGACGTAGCAGCCAGTCCCGCCATGCGCAGCGCAGGCCGCAAACATCGGTCCGGACTGAGCCGCCGGCAAAGCTACCTGAAAGATTCCGGAGCCAAAATAGGTGCAGCCGCCGTCACCGCCACCCGTGCAGAACGGAATAGAATGCGAGCCACCGGATTGAAAGTCAGCCGGATTGCCGAAGAAATCCCAACGATCGGCGAATTCGCCGGTTCCGCTGAAATCGTTACTGGTATCAAACGCCTGCCAGGGCTGGCCGCTTTGCAGCGTCAAAATGGAGTTGACCTGCCATCCTTCCAACAATTGGCCCCAGGTTTTCTTGCTCGGCAAAGTATAGGTTGCCGACAACGTGAATCGATGCCGGATGTCGAAGTCGCTGGCCCCATATTCGAGGTTCGGATTATTGCTGTCTTTTGGCAGATACTGGTTCCAGTTGTAGGACTGGTCGTCGAGTGCATGCGCATAGGTATAGCCAACGACTAGATCCAATCCATGGTAATTGCGGCTGGTGAGCGTGGCTTGCAGTCCGTTGTAGTTTGACCGGTACAGGTTCGAGTAGTAGTTGATGAATTCCAGATAGGGGTATTGTGCGTAGAAGGGTCGCGTGGGTTGATTGCCCTCTGGCGTGAAGCTGGAACCCAGAGCCGCCTGGTTGATGTCCTGGATGCCGGTCAGTCGGGAGCCATGGTTACCGACATAAGCAAGATCCAGGGAGATCTTGCTGGTGATAGCACGCTGGACACCCGCCGTCCAGGTCGTGACATAGGGAGTCTTGTAATTGCGGTTCATGGCGAAGATGTCGCATGGGCCGGCGTCAGTTCCGATGCCATCTCCGCAAGCAACCTGTTGCACCAGGTTCGCTGGATAGATAGGGGCGCCCCCAATGGAGGAACCATTCCAATTGAGTTGCCCGGCCCCAAGGGTAATACCCGAGGCTACGATGTTCCCGATGCCCGGTGTACTTACACCACCAACCTGAATCTCCGCGCCGGTTGGGATCACGTTGGCTCCGAGGGTCACGGTGTTGTTCGTGTTTTGCTGCGAGAGAAACGTGCTCATGGAGAGCAAGTCATAGACAATGCTGGCGCCAGCGCGGATGACAGTCTTGCCATCACCTTTGACGTCCCAGGCCATACCTACGCGCGGTGCAAAATTGGTGGCATCGTGCTTATACAGCGAGGAAATGTTCTTACCCACCTGCTCAAGACCTACCGAAGGCTCGAAGTTTCCGAGCCGGTCGTGAGCTTCAGTGGGAACACCTTGGAATTCATAGCGGAGTCCAATGTTCAGCGTGAGGCGCTTGGCGATTCGCCAGTCATCCTGAACGAATCCCGCATAGAGCCATTGGCTCATGTCACGTACCGGGTCGCCGGCCAAAAGAGCAACGTTGTTTGGAGTTCCTGCTAGAAAACTTTCCAGCGGTGTCTCACCCGTAAAGTCGAAGTTTTTCTGAAACCTTATGCGGCCCCGGCCACCGCGGTAGGTGCCCTGGTGAACTTTATCGACTCGGATCTCACCGCCAAATTTTAGTGCGTGTTTTCCATGCAAGCTGGAGACTTGATCCACGAAATCGTAGACATTGTCTGGACCAACCAGCTTGGGGAAATTATGAAATCCACCCAGTTCCGTGAAGCCGTCGATTCGGATGTTTGGCACTCCCTGGAGGATAGGGTTGGTCACGCCGGTGTTGAGTGGATTGGGCGACGTGGCGTTAGCAGGGATGATGGTAAGCAAGTAGCGCGTGTAACCCACTCTCAAATCGTTGGCGAATTGCGCGGAGGGAGTCCATGCCCAGTGGCCAGCTGCAGCTTGGGCGCGCGAGTGAACGTTGGTACCGTACTCGGGAAGCAGTTCGGGTGCATCTTCGGCAAAGATGGTGTCGTTACCGAAAAAATACGAACCACTTAACGAATGACGATCATTGATGTGGTAATCCACCTTGCCGAGAGCATTTTTCGACGAGTCGACATCGGGAAAACCTCCCTCGATGGTTGCCCCTCCTGTCGCGTTTGCTCCATAGGCACCGCCAGTGCAGGAAGTGTATGGAGGGGCGACCGGAGTCGGACATCCTAGAAGGCCAAGGCTCTGGGTGCTGAAAGCGATTCCGTGTGCCTGTAGATCCGTCAAGGCATCGGGCACGCTAATAGAGGGATCTCCAGCAGAGACTGTGGTCGGGGAATTCACCTGGATGGCATTGCCGACTGTATATCTGCGAGCTTCGAAGGCGCCAAAGAAAAAAAGCTTGTCGGCGATGATGCGTCCGCCGGCAGTAGCACCGAACTGTTCGAGTTCGACGGGAGTCTTTTTGGGAACGCTGCCGTCAGCATTAACGTGATTGAAGAAATTGCGGGCGTCGAAGGCATCCGAGCGACCGAAAGCATACGCCGAACCGTGGAGAGTGTTGGTACCAGACTTCAGCCCAACGCTGGTGATGGCTCCCGGCTTCCAGCCGAATTCTGCTTTAGGATTTACCTGGGTGTTGAATTCCTGAATAGCGTCAATCGGCAAAATCGTGGCGGCGTCACCGGCGACAGCGGCCGCGTTAGTCACACTAAATCCCATGAAAGACTCGTCGTTGCTGAGTCCGTCCACGAGATAGCTGGTATCTTCCGGCCGGGCGCCATTGGTGGTTTGGGTCCATGGCCCGCCACCCGGGTATACCGTCGTTCCTGGCCGGAGCGTTAGGAGGTTCTGGTAATTGCGGCCATTGAGAGGAAGGTCATTGATGATCTCATTGCTCAGCGTGCCGCCGAGGGTGCTGCTGGTGGCATCGATAAGCGGAGCCTCTTCCGTGACGGTTACCACCTCATTGGCGGAACCCGTCTGCAGAACCACATCGACCTGAATATCTTTGCCGGTTTCCAATAGAAGATTCTGGCGATCGAAAGCCTTAAAACCCTTGGCTTCCACACGAACTGAATACGTTCCAGGAAGCAGACCGGTCGCCACATAGCCACCGCTATCGTCGCTGACCAGATTCCGGCTAGTCCCTCGCTGGACGTCTTTGACCGTCACTACTGCCCCGGCTACATAGCCTCCGGATTGATCCGTAACTACGCCGAGAATGCGTCCGGTGTTCCCTTGTGGGAAGGCGGGGGCTAAGGCCAAAAGCAAAAGCACCCCAAGGATTCCCACAGACTTGATGAACTTGTCAGCATTGAGCATCGCACACCCCTGTTAAAAGTAGACCGATCGAGAACCGCCCCCCAAAATAGGTATAGTCGCTGTACCATCATACGAATGCGCTTGTCAACCATTTCCTTCATTCTATGCAGCAAAAATACTGATAAAGGCCCCAAACTACCACAATTGGTATATTGGACTGACCAGTAGGACCACCGCCGGGTAGTCTCTTTTTCACTGATCGCACCTAGGAAGTTGCTGGGAACACTACAGCTAAGGCTAGTGGAACGTGCCAATTCGGCATATCGGTTTGCAGACCAAGTTGTCTAGACGGATAACGACCAGTACTCCGTTGGCATGCCGACAGGGAGGAGCGAAGCGAGGGAACCCGGTCACGCTAGTCTTGCACGGTGTAGAGCCAGATTTCGGCGCCGTGATCCGCACGCCCTGGTACTCCCAGAAAGAATCGATCGAAGCCTTTGTGGCCTTTGCCAAAATAGCCGGCGGTACGCCCGCCCAATGTGGAAGCTACCTTGGCCAGAGGGTGGTAATGGTCCGGATCGCTCTGCTGAAAGACGCTGATGTAGCCCTCGCCGCCTGGAACGTAGATACGTTTTCTCCCGGAGTCGAAATACACATCGTCGGCATCCTGAACGCAGGGCAATGCGGCAATCTGGCGACCCGAATTGGTATCAAACACCGCAAGGCGAGCAGGTTGGTGGGTGGCCACAAAGAGGCGGTGATGCTCTTCGTCGAGGGCCATCGGAAAATTATGTTCCAAGGTCATCGGCCAGCGTGCAATGGCGCGCGTTTTACGATCAATAACGGCGATTTGCTTTAGATCTGGGAGGTTCACGTAGATGTGCGGCCCGGCGGTTTCCAACTGAAACGATTCCGGGTGTGCTCCTAATCTGTACTGTTCCGCAAGACGCTCGTTAGTTGTTGCATCCACCATGGCAATGGCCCCTGTTTGGTCTTCACCGTAGCCCACGTAGACGCGATGCTCGGCGGGATCGTAGCGCAGATTGTCGACATCGCCGTGGAAGTCGATCTCTTGAAGCAGGTCGAAACTCGTGCCGTCGAAGATGCGCAATTTACCTTTGCTGCTGGCCACGAAGAGTTTCTTGACGTCGGGTGCGTAGACTACGCCCTGAGGATTTGGAATTCCTGTGATGCTGCGAGTACGAACTCGGGCGCTGATATCGATGACCTCGACGCTGTTGTTTCCCAACGCCGAGACGAACAATTGATTCTTGCCATCGAAGCCGAAATGGTCGAAGCGGCCTTGCACCCCGGGGGTGGGAATTGCTTCGGTCAATACCAGGGGACGAGGCGTTTCGGCGGTGGGTGCCTTCTGCGGCGAGGTGGGGGAAGAGAAAACAGCGACCAATAGGGCCAAACAAAAGATTCTCGGCATTTTAGCCAAAGATCGCTCTCCTCGGAATGGTCGTGGTTTACCGACCGACTCGACGTGACGGGCAAATGGTACCGCAAATTGCTTGACGAGACAAAAGGTGTGATGGTAGAACCACATCCCGCCAGCATTGAGTTTCGAGTTTCTCCTGCTGCGATCGAGGTCTTCATGCGCCACTGTTGTTACGGGTTCGTTATGGTTCTGAGCGTTTTGCTTGCTCTCGCATTGTTTGTCCCATCTCGGTGTGTAGTTGCTGAGGCGCAATTGGTCACCGGTAAAGCGGCTGCCGAATCGATTGCGCCGCATGGCTTTGCACTTGGCACCAAGCCCATAGAGGGCTCCGAACTCCCCGGAGAGCTGACCTTTGTTTTGACGCGGGACGAGGTTTACGTACCGATCATAGTGCGCAAGCCCAAAGGCGACGGGCCTTTTCCTGCTGTGACCATGGGATGGGGCGAAGGTCGGGAGGGCATGAAGAAGGTGGAACAACTTGCGGATAGCTTTTCGCAGTTGCAGGATCGCATGCTCGCGAGGGGCTACGTGGTGGTTACGGTCAATTATCGTAATGAGATTCCGTACGCCTACGAGCAGTCCAAACCGCCGCAGAATCTCCCTGACAGCATCAGCGGCGAGCATCGCATGCTGAAATCCGGCCCGACCCTTGATCACGAGGATCTGATCGCGGTCTTGCGTTACCTGCAATCTTTGCCGTACGTGAAAAAAGATGGCGTCGGAGCGATTGGCGTGAGCCACAGCGGCGAGATGATCATGAAAGCGGCAAGCGAATACAGATTCGCGGCGGGCATATGCGTCGAACCCGCGGATCACGAATTTCTTACCGTGAATACCGGCCCGACTGCCCCACGGAAAGACAACGAGATTCAGTACAACGATATTGCAGTTGCGCGAAAGAATGCCAACAAAACAGAAGCGATGGAGCGCATTGAGCGCATTCACACGCCGATTCTGATCTTCGGGCGCGACACCGATCACCAGCAAGGGATCTTCAAACTGACCTACGAATGGATGAAAGAAGCGCACAAGGATGTGACTTGGGTGAGCTTCGATCATCCCGTCCACGGATATGTTCTGATCCGCAACCAGCCCGATGGTTCCTACAAGCCGGATGACATCCAGCAGAAGACATATACGATCTTCATGGACTATTTTGATAAACACCTGAAACAGTAGAGCGGCAGAGTTAGCGCGAAGAATCTACCGGCGCGAGCGCCAGCGTTCCGCTAGGCGTCGAGGAGGTATTGGATGCAAGTGGGATTTGCGGGTCTTGGCGATATGGGACAAGCGATTGTGCCGCGACTGATTGCCGCGGGGCACACCGTCACCGGATGGAATCGCACCAAGCAAAAAGCGGAACCGCTCTTCAGGCTGGGCATGCGCTGGGCAAGGTCACCACGACAACTCGCCTCGGAATCGGAGATAGTTTTTTCAATCGTAACGGATTCGGACGCGGTGAAAGCCCTGGCTCTCGGGGAAAACGGAATCATCTCTGGATTGCGCAAAGACGCCGTGTACCTGGACATGAGCACGATCGATCCTGAAGCCAGCCGCGAGATCGGAGCAGAATTTGCGAAAGCCGGTTTGACGATGATGGACGCGCCGGTCTCAGGAACCACGCTGACGCTGGGACAGGGCAAGGCCTCGTTGATGGTGGGCGGCGATAAAGAAGCGTTCCAGCGCGTGGAACCGGTGCTGCTCGCCATCGGACCTAAGGTGACATACATCGGAAAGCAAGGACTGGCGGTGCAGCTGAAAGTCGCTCTGAACCTGACGCTAGTAATCGAGGTAATCGGGTTCTGCGAAGGCGTTGCCCTGGCGGAGAAGGGCGGGGTGGCGCGCGAAGTGGCTGTAGACGCCATGCTGAAGAGTGTTGTGGCTTCGCCGGTCATCACCTACCGCGCACCGCTAATTCTGGAAGGCCATATTTCGGACGCCACGTATGGAAGCGTTAATTTGCAACAGAAAGATGTGCTGCTGGCGCTCGGGTTGGGGCGAAAAATGGGTGTGCCAATGCCGCTGGGGGCGGCTGCGAACGAAATGCTAAACGCGTGCCGCGGACTGGGGCTCGAACACAACGATTTCGTGACGGTCTACGAGGTGTACCGAAAGTTGGGAGGAATGTCGAAGTGAAACCTTATCGCACAAATCTACGGGATGTTCCTCATGTTGCCGGGCTATCGCACGACGAAGGCTGGATCAACATGCAGGTTCAGTTCTTGATCGATCAGAAGACGGCGGGCTCCGACAAGCTGCTCGTCGGTTGGACGGTGTTGCCGCCTGGAGCACGTCACGATAAGCATCGGCACCCGAACGTGGACGAATTTTTCGTGGTGGTCAAAGGAAGCGGACATATCTACACCGATACGGCTCGAGAACCCTCAGGGCAGGGTGACGTGATTTTTACGCCGCGCGGACACTGGCATGGGTTCGACAATACGGGAACGGAAGACGTTGTGCTCGTTTGGGGATGGAGCGGCGCCGGATCGCTGGAAGCTGCGGGCTACGAAATTCCTCCCGAAGGATACTGAGCTGAACGGAGTGGCTGCTTTTGAACGCCCCCTGGACCGATAAACGCATAGACCTCGGAATGCGGCAGCAACTCAGACAACGAAGAGAGCTGATACTCGCTGGGCACGCTCCGTTGGGTTGGAAGCTGGCGTTCGGCGGACCGGCCGCAATGGAGCGTCTCCAGATCAACGCTCCGCTCATTGGGTTTTTAATGCAAGACGCCATCATCCCCTCGGGCCGTACAATTTCCATCGAAAATTGGACAAAACCTGCCGCGGAGCCGGAACTGGCGGTTTATCTCGGTAAGACCTTGTCTCCTGGATCGGATCGTGCCACGACTACGCGCGCCATTGCCGGCCTGGGTCCGGCCATTGAACTGGCCGACGTGGACCATCCTTCTGAAGACGTAGAAGGAACGCTGAGGCGAAACATTTATCAACGCCATTTGATCGTGGGACCACGCCAAATTGCTGGAGGAGTTGTTGAGGGTTTGAGGGCGCATGTCGAGCGCAGCAGTGTCGAAATTGCTGACACGACCGATTTGGAAGCTTTGACCGGAGAACTCATTTCCGTGGTCCAGCATACGGCGAACCTCCTTGGATTTTTCGGCGAAACCCTGCAAGCAGGCCACATCATCATTGCTGGCTCAATCACTCCACCGATCTGGGTGCGGCCGGGCGAGGATATCGTGTTTCACCTGTCGCGTTGTGAACCGATCTCGGTTCATTTCACCGTAGTTGAACAATCGAACGAAAGGATTCCTATATAATCCAGCGCCTATGACCAATCTTCCGAGTTCGGACAGTCACAGCGAGGCTTCCACGCAGTTAGTTGAAATTCAGCGAACCGGCGACGTTTTGTCGTTTACGTTGAACAACCGCGATCAGGGAAACCAGGTTACCGGAACGATGTTCGATGCGATGCTGGCGGTGCTTCGATCGGAGTCCCAGAATCCCGTAGCCCGCGTTTTGCGCATTCGCGCTCGCGGCGGTGTTTTTTGCACTGGACGGGAACGCGCCGGTCGGGACGCCGAGAGCATCCGGGCCGAAGCGGCCCGCCTGATTGAGTTCAAGCGCATGATTCGAACGTCATCGTTGATCAGTGTCGCGGAAGTTCAGGGTGACGCCTTTGGTTTCGGATTGGGCTTGGCGATTGTTAGCGACTTCGTTTTGGTCGCTGGTCATGTTTCACTTTGTTTTCCGGAAATGCGCTCTGGCCTGGCTCCTGCGGCCATCATGGCCTATCTTGGCGAATATGCCTTACCGCGGTTCGCGTTTCCGCTGGTCCTTTTTGGCGAGCCTTTCACTCCTCATCGCGCCCTTGAAATCGGATTGATCTCCCAAGTGTGTGATGCGAATAGACTTTCCAACGAAGCCGATGCGCTCGTTGAACGCATTCTGAAACTTGACCCGGGCGCGAGTCGCCGCTGCAAAGAATTTTTTGTCTCCGCTCAGAACAACTCTTTTGAAAAAAACTGCAGCCTTGCCACGGAAGCCCTTACCGAGGGCACCCTGGCCGCCCTCGGCAGGAAAAAGTGAATCGCTCGTGAGTGTCAATGCGGGCGCGCGCCTCGACCGGCTTCCCATTTCCGCGTTTCATCGACGTATCCTGACGCTCATCGCCATCGGAATGTTCTTCGATGGTTATGACGTATACGTCGCCGCGACAGTTCTGGGCGCCACGCTGAAGAGTGGCTTCTCGACTCTTGCGCAAAACGCGCAGTTCGTCTCCGCCACGTTCGTCGGCATGATGATCGGATCTTTTTTGACCGGTTTCCTTGGCGATCGCTACGGACGACGATTTACCTATCAGGCCAACCTCATCATCTTTGGACTGGCGTCGATCGCTTCTGCATTCGCACCCACGATGTCGGTTCTGATCCTGTTGCGCGGCGTGATGGGCGTCGGGCTGGGCGCGGAATTGGTGGCAGGCTATTCCGCGATGACGGAATTCCTTCCCCCGCAGGCGCGCGGCCGCTGGTGTGGCATCTTAAACGCAGTGGTAGTGGCAAGTGTTCCAATTAGCTCGCTTGCTAGCACCTTGCTGATTCCACGCTTTGGCTGGCGCACCATGTTCATGATTGGTGGAGCGGGCGCGCTCATGGTCTGGTACTTGCGTAAGGCCATGCCGGAATCGCCGCGTTGGCTGGAATCAGTCGGTCGCGACGAGGAAGCCGAGAAAATGTTGCAGGAGATTGAGCGCGACGTCTCTCTTCGTCACATAACCCTTGCCGACCCGGCAGCACCGCCCCCCGCAGCTTCGGATCGGAGTTTTTCTGCCTTATTCCGGCCCGGCCTTTTGTCGCGCTTGTTTGTTGGCGCTACAGCTCTAATTGTTGCAAACACGCTAATTTATGGATTCGTCACCTGGCTGCCCACCTTTTTCGTGCAGCAGGGACTGAGCATGGCGAACTCCTTCCGATATTCCTTGCTAATGAGCATTGGCGCGCCGGTTGGCGCCGCCATCGGTGCGTCTACCGCTGATTTCGTTGGTCGCAAACCGGCCATCATCAGCGCTTCCATGATGGCAATCGTTTTTGGAGGAGTGTATCCGTTCATTCGTGACCCAATGTTGCTTACCCTGACCGGATTTCTGCTGGTGGTATGTATCTACATTCTGGTGGCGCTGCTCTTCGCCATTTATATTCCCGAACTGTTTCCGACGGCCGTGCGCATGCGCGGCGTGGGCTTGTGCAATACACTGGGTCGAACAGCGACCATTTTTACTCCGTTCCTGGTGGTTTTCTTGTTTCGATCATACGGTATAGGCGGGGTGGTGAGCTTGATGATCGGATTGTTGGTCGCGCAGATCCTGGCCGTCCATTTTTATGGAATCGAACCAAAGATGCGCAGCCTGGAGGAAATGCATTGAGCGGATGCGCATAGTTAGCAGACCGCCACGACGGCCACCCAGACTTGTGGTATCGAAGGAACCCCGTCTGTTTGGTGATTCTATTTGTGGCGAATCTCCGCGGGTGCTCGCGTCCGGTCAAGCGGCAACACTTGGAGCTGCCATTTTACCGGGACCGACGTCGGTACGTAACATATGGTCTTGTCGCAAGCCTGATACTCGAGCTTTCCCGTAATCGTGAAAATTTTCCCATCTTTCCCCAGCGAGCCCCAGAACTCGGCTCCGGTGTTCACTTGTAGATCCTGGCTGATTCGAAAGGTCCCTTCAAATGTTGGAACCTGCTCCTTGATCGCCGGCAAGTACAGAGTTTTCGACGGCGGGTAGACCGCTGGCTTCAACTCCAGTTGCGAAAGTGGATCCATCACCAGCTTGATCGGCTTGTATCCCTTGGTGCCGGGCGCATAAACATGCACATCCGGCGGCAGCCGCACTTCGGCAATCAAGGTGACCCGCGTTCCGGGAACGGCCGTGGCATCGGATTGCTCCAGCGCCAGTTGCAGATGCGGTGCTGCCACCGTCTCCGTCACTTCTTGTCCCAATTCCGGGAACAGTTTGAGGATCAGGCTATTCCCCGTCAGCCGCCGGCGGTATTTCGCTTCGAAAAACTTTTCTCGAATAATTCCGTTTTCATCAATAAAGAAATATCCCGGCCGCGCAAAACCCTTTTGCATTCCGGTGGCTTCCTTATTTAGGACGCCGTAAGCCTCGATGGTCTTGGAATCCGGGTCGCCCAGCAACGGGTATTCGATCTTGTGCCTGTCGGCGAAATATTTCAGTATCTCTGGCGAGTCATAACTGATCGCGGCCAGTTTGACTCCCTGCCTTTCGAATCTCGGGAATGCGCTTTGCAGCTGGACCAGCTGTCCTTTGCAGAACGGTCACCAATCGGCCGATCGAAAAAACAGCAACACCGTGCCCTGCGGTCCTTTCAAGCTATCCAGCGTTTGTGTCTGTCCAAATTGGTCACGCAGCGAAAACTGGGGAACCTTCTGACCGACAGGGATTCCGATCGACATCGATTCGATAGCGGTCATCTGAACCGTCTCGCCATCGAGTGTTCCTCGCAGCGTCACCGCATCGCCCAAATGTGCGGTTATCGAAGACTGCGGCTCAATGCTGTAGATAACCCGCGTTGTATCGTCATACAGCGCCAGCTTTGCACCAGGCAGCTCTTTGGTGCAGTCCGGCGATTCGTTAAACGCTTCGTCAGCGTTGCAGGCGCTGGAAACAAGGATGCCTGACCACGATCTGGAAACATCTGGTTTGTTTTGCCCAGCGAGTGCAATGGGGGCCACGACGAAGAAGAAGCCCATGGAGAGAAAAAAGCGGGTCATCAGGAAATGGCGTTGTGCCCACGGCATCAGTTCGACGATCTCTCTTTCATTTATCAAGTCCATGCTGCGCGTGTCACAGTCTAGCCTTTCAGGGTCGCTGGGCCAAGACTGCGTGCGAATAGGTACATACTTCATCGGCGCAATATATTAGAAACTCTTCTTGGGCTCGATAATCGTGCTTGCACCGAGCAGCAGACGCCAGCTAGTCTGGCGGCTCGACGTCACGGTCATGCAGGAGAAAGCCGGCCTACGGTCAATTCGGAAAGTTCATCTTCTGTTGCAGGGCGATGAAGCGGGGCTGCGCGCGCAAGGGGTCCAGCTCTGGCTCAACCCGGAGAAATACAAGCCCATTCGAGCGGTCGGCGAATGCCTTTTCCATCCAATCCAACGCCAAATCGTTCTTGCCTAGCGCCACGTACACGATGGCGATGTAGTAGGGGGAAACATATTCCTTCTTCGATTGCGTAGTGAGCTGTTTCAAGAGTTTTTGCGATTCAGCCTGGTTTCCAGAAAGCGCATATGCATGTGCCAGCGCCGAAACCAGCAAGGGACTGTTGTGCGAAAGCTCAACGGCCTTTCGCAATTCGTCGATGGCTAGGCTGTAGTCACCCTTTTGCTCATAAGCCTGACCCAACACAAGATGCGCCCACTCGTAGTTAGGGTCCATCTCCAACGTGTCGCGGAGTTGAGCGATCGAGCGGTCATACTGGCGAGCCAGATAAAGCCGCCAGCCGAAACTCGAATTAATGCTAATGGACAGCGGATCAAGCTCACGCGCCCTCTTGATCTGCTCAAGGCTGTCGTCGAAGCGCCCCATCGCAATCGAATAGAGCGAATATCGCTGGTATGCCGTCGCATAGCTTGGGTCCAACTGAATTGCTCGCTTGAATCCCTCTGCCGCGCCGGCCCAGTCCCAGTCATAGTTGAATTTGGCGGTGGCGAGGGAAGTCTCTGCTTCCGCTAGCGAAGGGTCGATTTCCAGCGCACGAGTAGCTGCTGCTTTGGCTTTTGGCGCCGCTTCGGCAGTAGGAACGCTCCCGTAAATGGTAGCCCCAATGATCCCATAGCAATCGGCCAGACCTGCGTATGCCAGCGCGTATTGCTGATCCTTGTGTGTCGCTTCCTCAAAATAGCGGATCGCCTTGGCGAACCCTTCCGCTGAGCGTTTGTTCCAGTAGTAGCGCCCCTTCAAATAATCCTCGTATGCCTCCGGGCTGACTGCAGGATGCTTCGCCAGGCGCTCCTTATCTTCCTTACTGAGATTGATTCGAATCTCATCCACGATTGCCGACGAAACTCGATTCTGCAGCGCTAGCACGTCGCCGATCTGGCTCTCGTAGGTGTCAGCCCACAGATGGTGATCCGTCGAAACTTGCACGAGTTCCGCTGTAATTCTCACGCGGTCTCCCGCGCGCAGGACCGTGCCTTCTACTACGGCGTCCACATGCAGCTCGCGCGCAATTTCCGAAAGCGGTTTATGCGCGCCCTTATAAGCCATGGCCGTCGAGCGTGAAATCACCCGCAAGGAGCGGATTTTCGCAAGGTTGGCAGTCAGCTCGTCGGTCATGCCGTCCGCGAAATAATTCTGTTCGCTATCTCCGGACAGGTTCTCCAGTGGAAGCACGACCAGGGACATCGTATGCGCGGAATTTATGCGCCCGGATTCCATGCCCCTCACGTAGTGGACCGCAAGCCCGGAACCCACGGCCATGCCAAGCACCACCGCCGACAACACTACAATGCGAGGAAGCGTCAGCCAAGTCTTTGAATTTCCCGTGACCGACACGGTTTCGCCGTTCGATGGCGGCATGGGCGCCAGGTCGAGGTCTGGACGCATAACTGGAACGATTGCCTGGATTTCGCGTGATTCGCTTAAATGGGTGCTCTGAATTGGCGCCGGGATTTCCTCGACCGGCGCGATGAACCGATAGCCCCGCCGTGGCAAAGTCTCGATGAATCGCGGACTGTCGGAAGAATCGCCCAGCGCTTCACGCAAGCGCATCACCGCATTGTTCAATCCGTGATCAAAGTCGACAAACGTATCCCCGGGCCACAAACGTTCGCGAAGCTCATCCCGGGTAACCATATCTCCGGGTTTTTCCAACAGGATTGCGAGAATTTGGAAGGGCTGTTCCGCAAGTTTGATACGCAAACCGTGTTTGCGCAGCTCAAATGCTTTGAGATCGATCTCAAAAACGCCACAGCGGATAAGTCGGGCTGATTGGAAATTTTGCTTCATCGTTGTTACGTGGTGATTGGCGAGTATAGCGCCGGGTGTCACCAGCGTCAAAGAATCTTGTGACTTGGCGCAGTAAGTCCCTAGTTATCAGTAAGTAGGCTCGGGACGCAGAAATGGCTTCGATGGGAGGCATCGTGGATTGCGTTTGACCGACCCCCAAGCGCACTCTCGCCCCACGTTCAAAGTGGCGGGCTATGTGTGAAGTGGTGTCGAGGCACAGGGACTCGACCGACTGCCACCCGGCAATTCTTGTTGGGAGCTTGTTAGGGGGAAGAAATGGACTCGAAACAAAGGCTTGAGGTGGGACTACGAATTGTTTTGATCTTTGGGCTAGCCCTGATTCTAAATTGCGCTTGGGGTGCTCCGGCGAAAGCCCAGGTGGCGGGTGCCACCTTGTCCGGGCTAATTACCGACGAAAACGCCGGACCCGTGCCCGAAGCCACGGTTAGTGTAAAGAACGTGGCCACCGGCGTGGTTCGAGAGGTTATAACGAATGGCGACGGGCTGTATGCGGCACCCAACCTGTTGCCGGGTGCCTATGAAGTGACCGTTTCCGCGAAGGGTTTCCAGATCTTGGTGCAAAGAGGAATCACGCTCACGGTGGGTGCGCAGCAAGCACTGAACCTCAGCTTGAAAGTCGGCTCGCTCTCTCAAAAAATTGAGGTTAACGCCACTCCTCCCGATATTCAGACCACCACATCCACTATTGGCGATACGGTGGACTCCAAGACTGTCCGTCAACTCCCTCTGAATGGGCGCGACTGGACTTCTCTTGCCACTTTGGAGCCGGGTGTTGTCAGCATCCCGAACCAAGCCACGACTTCTTTTAGCGCGAACAAAGGGAATCGCGGATTCGGTAACCAGCTCAGCAACGGCGGCCACCGCGCGAACGAGAACAGTTATCGCGTCAATGCCATCAGCATCAATGATTATTCCAACTCTGCCCCAGGCGGCGCGACGGGAGTGAATCTCGGTGTCGATGCCGTGCAGGAATTTTCGGTTCTCACCAGCAATTACACCGCGGAATACGGCCGAACCTCCGGCGCCGTTATCAACGCCATCACCAAAAGCGGCACGAACGAGTTCCATGGCACCGGATATTTCTTCGACCGCGACAGCATTTTCGACGCGCGCAACTTCTTTGATGGTCCGTCCATTGCTCCGTTCCGCCGCATTCAATTTGGCGGCTCCGGTGGCACAGCGATCGTCAAAGACAAGACCTTCGTATTCGCGAATTACGAAGGAATCCGGCAGAACTCTTCGTCGTCGGGAACCATCCACGTGCCTTCGCAGGAAGCACGCAACGGATTGATCTGCGCGGACAGTCCTTGCACGATTCTGACTCCCGTCACGGTCGACTCCAAAGTGGTTCCGTACCTCGCGCTGTGGCCTTGCCCGGCTACATGCCAGAGTGCAACCTTCACCGATGCCGTAGCTCTCACTTCGACGACACCCAACCGCGCCAGCGAGAACTACTTCATCACCAGACTCGACCAGAAGCTCAGCTCCAAAGACAATCTCTCCGGCAGCTACTTTTTTGATTCCGGGCCGCAGAGTCAGGAGGATCCTCTAGGGAATACGATTCACCAAGTATTCTCCCGCCGCCAAATGTTCAGTGCCGAAGATACTCATATCTTCAATCCCGCGCTCGCGAATACCATTCGCGTGGGATTCAGCCGAGTGATTGGGAAAATCAACACGCCGGTTTCCGGTGACGCAGTGTCCAAAGATACGACTCTCGCGATTGCTCCTGGCGCAATCGGTCCTCCGCAGATTCCCCTCTCCGGGATCACCACTGCCTTCGGTCTCGGCGGGTTTAACAAGTTCAATCACGCCTGGAACTCGATACAGGCTTACGACGACGCCTTCTTCACTCGCGGAACTCACGCCATCAAGTTCGGTTTCGCCTTCGAACGCATGCAGTACAACATTCTCGAACAACTGAGCCCGAACGGCCGCATGAACGGCTACTCACTGGAAGCCTTTCTGACCAACGCGCCGCACCAACTGAATGCCCTGGCGCCCGGCGGGTCGTTCGAAGTCGGATTGCGCCAGAGTCTTTTTGCCGGGTACATCCAGGATGATTGGCGCTTCAGGCCAAATCTGACTTTTAACATCGGCTTGCGATATGAAATGACGACGCGACCAACCGATTCACACACCGTGCCGGGCTATACGGTCAACGGCTACACCGTCGCCACCGCTGGTTTTCAGGAGATTCAGACGATTACGAACTGTACTCCGGGCACAACTCTTTGTGGTCCTGTGGGCACGAGCAGCCCTATTTCTAACAATCCCACCACGAAGAACTTCGAGCCACGAATCGGCCTTTCCTGGGATCCTTTCAAAAACGGCAAAACGGCTGTTCGTGCTGGATTCGGGATCTTCGATGTGCTGCCGTTACCTTATGAGTTCGGCTTGAACACTGCCGCTACAGCGCCATTTCAGATCATAGGAGCCGACAAAAATGCCACTCTGGGCACCGGTACGCCCGACGCCAATCTTAATTTCAACCGGCAGAGCATTCGTAATCGAATGATCGATCCCGACCCGCACCGCGCAGAGGTCTTGAACTGGAACCTGAACATTCAACGCGAAATCACCAGCGGCTGGACGGCTTTGGTCGGCTACGTGGGATCCCGTTCGGTCCACCTGTCGGTGGCCGCTGACGATATCAACCTGGTGCAGCCATCATTCGTGAGCGGCGCCGGGTTCGTCTTTCCGTGTGATCCTTCGCAGATCGCCGGCTATTCCGCGACGAATAATTGCTCCAACAACCAGACCGGAACGCGGATCGATTCCAACTGGGGAGGAGGGGCAGGCATTCGCCCGGTCATCTTCGACGGTGCCGCCTCCTACAACGCGTTCCAGACCCAACTCAAGAAGGCGGCTTCACACGGTGTGCAGGGCCAACTGTCCTACACCTTCGGAAAGTGTCGTGACACCAGTTCGGCGCCGGTCACCGGTGATACCTATCTGAATTCGATCGCCGTGCCACTTCTACTCGCCAAACAAGCCAGAGTCGGGGCCTGCGACTTCGATATTCGCCAGACTCTGACAGGTACCGTCATCTGGGATATCCCAGGGCCGAAAACAGGTGTGGCCGGAATCGTTGCAGGCGGCTGGCAGGTCGGCACAATCGTTACTGCCTCTACCGGATCCCCGTTTACGGTGACCGTCGGAGACGGCAATGATCCGCTCGGCACGGGTTTCAACGGAGACTTCTCCATGAACTATGCGAGTCTGATCCCGGGCTGCAACCCGATTCACGGCGGTCTGGACTATTTGAACGCCGCGTGCTTCACGCCGCCGACAGCACCCACGTCGCTTCCGTTAGCCACTTCGGCGAACCCCTTCGGCTGCGCCCCGTTGTCCTATGCCAATTCTCCCGTCGCACCGCCTTCGGGGCAGCAGTTCTGTTCCAACGTGCTCGGCAATTCCGGGCGTAACAGATTTTATGGACCTGGCCTGACCACGGTGGATTTCTCTATCTTTAAGAACTTCCCAGTCACCAGAATCTCGGAAACTTTCAACGTTCAATTTCGCGCAGAGTTCTTCAACGTGCTCAATCACACGAACTTTCTCGCTCCGGGATTTCTGAACACGTTTGGTCAAAACAACTCGATTTACGATTTTGACGGCAGTGCGCTGTCGACGACCTTGAACCAGACATCTACCACTTCCCGTCAGATTCAGCTTGGCCTCAAGCTGGTCTGGTGATCCGGTGTTATCTGTCCGGAGGCTTGGCCTTGTCGGTCCAGCCCCCGGGCAATATTTCTCGGCGAGTGCATTAGAGTGGGGTCTGGTCGCTTTTGCGCATACGCGCCGCTCGAACCATACTTTGAGCTGCGGACGATTCCGTCGTTTGGAGATGGTTTTTCGCGTTGCACTTTCGCTCGGTCTCGAATGAAACAGAGTTAGTCCACAAAATAGGCCTCAATGAGCAATTCGTCCGACCGTAAAGCCAAAATCTGGTCCGTGATTCGCGTTTCGAGCGGAAATTTTCTTGAGATGTACGACTTCATGGTTTTTGGCTATTACGCCGCTGCCATCGGCAAGGCATTTTTTCCCAGCGGTAGCGCCTTCGGTTCGCTCATGTTGTCGCTGATGACGTTTGGCGCGGGCTTTTTGATGCGTCCATTAGGGGCGCTTGTTCTGGGCGCCTACACCGATCGTAACGGGCGTCGCGCGGGCTTGCTATTGACGCTGACTTTGATGTCCATCGGTATCTTTTCGATTGCCTGCACGCCTGGCTACGCGACCATTGGCTTGTTGGCGCCGCTGCTGGTGGTCATCGGGCGGCTTCTTCAAGGGTTTTCCGCAGGCATGGAGTTGGGAGGGGTATCGGTTTATCTATCGGAAATCGCGACGCCTGGCCACAAAGGTTTCTACGTGAGTTGGCAATCGGGCAGCCAACAAGTGGCCGTGATGTTCGCGGCTTCCATCGGTGTAATTCTGAATTCCGTGCTGCCCCCGGAGAAAATGACCGAGTGGGGATGGCGGATCCCCCTGTTGTTGGGCTGCGCCATTATTCCTTTCCTTTTTAGGCTCAGAAAGTCGCTTGCGGAAACCGATGAATTCGTCGCTCGCAAACATCGACCGGGCGTTTCGGAAATATTACGCTCGCTGAGAATCAACTGGCCGACCGTTTTGGTGGGCACCTTTATGGTCACCATGACGACCGTCTCTTTCTACATGATTACGGCTTACACTCCTACTTTTGGTAGTTCCGTGCTTCATCTTGGAAGCATAGACAGTCTTATCGTCACTCTGTGTGTGGGCGCCTCCAATCTTTTCTGGCTCCCGATTATGGGCGCCTTATCGGATCGGATAGGGCGACGCCCTCTTTTGTTCCTCTGCACAATATTGATGTTGCTCACCGCGTATCCGGTGATGCTGTGGCTGGTCCGTGAACCTTCTTTCACCAGGCTACTGGCAGTGGAACTCTGGTTGTCCTTTATATATGGGAGTTACAACGGAGCGATGGTCGTTTTCCTTACGGAAATCATGCCGGTGGACGTGAGAACCTCCGGGTTCGCCCTGGCCTACAGCTTGGCGACAGCGATTTTTGGAGGTTTCACGCCTGCACTTTGCACCTACCTAATTCATATTTCGGGGAACAGGGCAATCCCAGGCTTGTGGTTGTCCTTCGCTGCCGCTTGCGGACTGATCGCAACCGCCTTTGCGCGACCTCAAGATGTAGCGGTTCAGGCGCAACAAACCGCAGCATCGTGACTTGGTGTGGAAGCTCGTTGAATCAACTGATGGCCAATCTCAAAAACCGGTGACAAAGCAATCTCAACAAATGGAAACTCCCGCATGGATTGCGACTGTTCTTTGTTTAGTGCAGAACGAGCGTGTTTATCCTCTTCGGCACTTCGCCGACAGGGATTACGGCAACGGACTTAAGAGTGCTTGTATTGATGACAGAGACGGATCGTGCGCCGGAGTTTGAAACGTACACCTGCCCGCCGTCTGGCGTGAACGTAATCCACTCCGGTACGGAACCCGTTGCCGGTCCATGCAACGGATGAACTTCAGGTAGCGCACAATATCCGACCAGTCGCAGGTCGGGCAGAGAATATTTGAAGATGGCGTTGGCGACGGTGCTGTTGACCCAGAGGGATTTTCCGTCGGGCGCGACACCGATACCGTGGGAGGGTGTTCCAAGCCGGCCTTCGGTGCCCCCGAATCCACCCGGATTTTCCGGCAGCATCACTTTCCTAATTTCGGCTCGTTTCTCGAAATCGACCACAGCAAATCCATTCACTCCGCTGAGCTGAATAAATATTCGCCGGGTGGACCCATCCGGTTTTGTCTCGAAAGCCATCGGCCGCACTCCGCTGGCAAACTTAACTTCCCAGGCAATCTCGAGGCTGTGCAAATCGATTACGGTGGCGGTCTTGCTTTCGATCGAGCCGCTGACCGCGTACCGCCCGTCGGGTGTGACGAAAATGTTGTGCACGCTGCCGTGCACTGGAATGTTCTTCACCCGCTGCAATGAGGCGGCTTCAATTACGTCCACAGAACCCTGATCCATTCTTATGCCAACGAAAATATGACGGCCGTCTCTGGCAACTGCAATATTGTTCGGGTGACCGCTGAGAGATACCTTTTGGACGATCCGCGCTGACTCTCGATCAATCACATCCAGGGTGTTATCCGACTCGTTGCTCACATACACGCGCGAACCATCCGGGGAAAAGCCTACGCCGTGGGGTAGTTCGATACCGCGTATAACCTGGACGACCTGGTCGACCGCAGGGTCGATGACATCCACAGTGTTTCCGGCGCTGTTGGTCACGTAAATTCGCGCTGCCGATTCGGGAGCTGGCTTCGCAAAAGCCTGTCCCTTCCCGGAGCGCACCCACTCCATAATGGCAATCCAGTCAGGATCTGCAGAAGATGCAAACTGCCGGCCGCCTGAATGAAAGGCATCCCCGCCTGCCTCAGGCGACAGCGGGTGGAGTAAAAACCTGCTGGACTCTGGCTTTCCGGGAATCACCAATTGCGACACGCTCTCGAAGTTCTTGCGCGATTGCTCGTCGTTCCAGTCCGTCCGGCCCGGGGATAACGTCGCGAGCTGAAAAACCCTGTTCGAAACGTTGTGGCAGCCGTAACAACGGGCATGGCCTGGCCGCTCCTTCAGGAATATCGGTTGGATAGTGGACCGAAAGGTTTGAAAATCAAGCGCGTCGTTTTTTGCCGCCGTGCTGGCTTTCGCCGCTTCGGACGGCGGCGACAGCGCAGCGGCACACACCCACGCGGCAATGGCCTGCCATTCCGGATCGTTTTGCGACTGCCAAAATTTGCCGCCGGTATGAACTGGATCGCCTCCGGCTGTTGGCGCAAGCGGATGAAGCAGCAGACGACTCTTGAGTGGTACGCCGGGTGTCACCAATTGTTGAACAAAGGTGAAATTCTTGCGGGACTGCTCTTCTGTCCACGAAGAGCCGCCTGATGGAAGCGGCTCGAGGCGTAGACGGGTAACCATCGTGGAGTGACAGTCGTAGCAACGCACCCCGCCTTCTCGCTCCTTCAGGAAAACAGGTTCGACACGCGCACGATAGGTTTCAAAATCGAGCGATGATTCCTGCTTGCCAGGCAGCTCTTGCCTGGAAGACTCTCTCTTACCGTGAGGCAAGGACGCTGCAAACGAGGCGGACAGTGCGATTGCTATAGCCGTGATGATCGGCTTGGCTGACAAGCAGTGGGGCATTTGCAACCTTCTCGGGACGACGATGTCAGCGGCCGTATACCAGCAGCCGGAATGTCCCGGATACGGGTGCAGGCTGCGGATGCGGTTGTTCCGCCGTCGGCGTGGCAGCCGGGGTGAAATCCGCGCTGGAGATGAAAAGCATATGCGTTTTTGGATCGAGGGCCATGTTGCGCGCGCCAAACTCTGTCTTCACGGTCTCCACGGCGCTGAACTTGCCCGGACTATCCTCGTAAAAAACGTGCAACGCACCTTCGCGCACCGCCGTAAATAGCAAGCCAGTGGAAGGGTCGTAGATATTCGTGTCGACGCCCGCACCGATGGGAAATGTCTGGAGCACCTTTCCAGAGTCGGAATCCATGATGGCCAGCAATTTGTTGTGACCGCCGATGAACAGCCTATGGTGCTCCACATCCATGTCCATCGCCGATGCTTCCTCCGCGGGAGCAATGGGCCAATGAGCTTTCACCGTGTTGTTGGTCGAATCGAGCGCCACTACTTCATTCTTGTCCTCAATGTTGTCGTAGATCATCCCGTGACCATCTGCGACGGCATATTCCGGCCGGCCGCCCATGGGAATCGAAGCCACAACTTTGCCGGCCACGGGGTCAATCACCGATGCATCGCTGGTTTTTCCATTGAAGGTGAAAATGTGTTTGGACGCAGGATCGTAAATGATGCAATCGGGGTTACCGCCAGTCTTGATGTGGGCCGTAGGCTTCAGTGTTTTGAGATCGAATACAACGACCTCATCCGCGCCGCCATCGCTGAGATAACCACGCCCGAGATCACTGACAATGGCGATGCCGTGCACTCTCTTCAAATCCGGAATGCTACCAACTACCTGCCCGCTGTCGGCGTCAACCACCTTTACTTCGGTATTGTGCGAGACGTAGAGCCGTCGGCTGGAAGGGTCAAACGTGATGTAGTCCCAATATTCCTTGCCGCCCGGTGCGGCGCCCAGGTCGTACTTTTTCTGCAAGTGGTAACCGCCTTCGGACGGATCGGGCGGATATGGTCGTGCAAAAACCGACCACAGAACAACGGCGCCGCAAAGCGATACTCGTACCACCGAACCGACCATCTGTGACCTCCCGATTTTCAGAAGCTTACTTTAATTGCGAACTGAATCTGGCGCTCCGGAATTGTGGTCCGTTGCAACAGACCCGCGGTGCCCGTGGGCGGAGCCAGCGAGTTACCACTTGGATCAAAAATATCGGTATTACCATCACCAGGTCCGGGAGGCGCAAAGTTGGGATGGTTCATGATGTTGAATACCTCCAACCGGAACTGCACATTGAAGTTTTCAGAAATCCTGGTGATGCGGTTGTTCTTGAACACCGAGAAATCAAGATTCGTGATGCCGGGGCCGATGATGGTATTCCGGCCGGAGTTCCCGCGCAGATTAAAGCAACGCAGATCACCTGCCGGAAGCGGACCACCAAGGGTTGGCGGAGCTGGATCGCAGTTGGCGTCGAAAAATGCCTGGTCAGGAGCAACCGGAACACCGAAGCACTGGGTGCGGACGTAATTGTTGGGGTTACCCGGATTAGTCGCACTACCGCAGCCCGGCCCGCTCAAACGATTTGGATAGGCAAAATCGTCGCTACTGAGTGTGCCAGCCGGATCGCCACCGGTGCCCCAGGTTGCAGTAGTGGGTACGCCGTCGCTGACCGTAAAGATCAATCCAAGTTCCCAACCATTTGCCAACCAACGTACCGGACCGGTGAGGGACTTAGCCGTCGGGAGTTCCCATGTTCCATTTAGAACCAGCGTGCGCCCGACGTTGTAATCCGACAAACCTCTGGTTAGTTTCATATCGAACCAATTCAGGCTGGAGATCGAATTGCCGAATGCATCACCGGCGACGGTTGCGGAACTGGTGTCCACGCTCTTGCCCCAAGTGTACGTTCCCTGAAGCTGGAGCCCATGACTCAGGCGCTTGGCCAATTGCAACTCCAGCGCATTGAAGTACGAGCGCCCTTGATAAAACATCCCTCGCACCGAGCCAAAGGCTGGATTGATGGGATTCGGTGGTGCGCATTGAGCTGGATCGCTACCATTGGGATCCGTCTGATTGCACTGGGGCGAATAGACGTTTCCGAGAACATCGACCTTTGGCCAGAGATATCCAGCAGACGTTTTCGTGGGAATAACCAGATTGGCTTCGTCAACCCGGAAGGGCTGATGAATGCCACGGGACCCGACGTAGGCGACCATTGCCGCCACGCTCGGGGTCAACTGATATTGGATGTTGAGATTCCACTGGGCAACGTAGTTGCGATGCGGATGGGATTCCACATACGTAGAGCGCAACTTGTTGGCGGTGATGTTAGCGGGATCGACGAATGGAAACGTAAGCGGCACGGGCAGACTGGGGTCACCGACCTTGAGCGAAGTGTACTGGAAAAAGGGGGCCGACTGCGTGGTGAGCAGGATGAACTGGTATGGAAGCGGCAGAACATCATACAGTCCAGCACCTCCCCGTATCGCCAACTTTCCGGTTTTCAGGGGATCCCACGCGAAACCAATCCGAGGCTCAAAGTTGTGAAGGGTCGGATTATAGAAAAAGGGGCCCGTGCCAGAGCAACTTCCCGCCACCATGGTAGCGCAAACGGGAAGCGGATCGGAGAGGTTGCGGAGATTGGCAATCTTTCCGTGAATTTCGGTTGGCACCGTGGACATCTCATAGCGAAGACCGAGGTTCAGGGTCAGATTAGGTTTCACTCGCCAATCATCCTGTATGTAAGCACCGAAGATCGATTGACGGAGATCGCGAGGAGTGAGCGAACTGGCTACCCCACCTTGAAACTTGTTCGGGGAGTTCGTAAGGAAAGAAGGCAAATCGTTAAAGAACCAAATCCCATTCGCGTCGGTAAGAGCGGTTACCTGGAGCATCATGCGTTCGAAGGCCCCGCCGAATTTAATGGTGTGCTTCCCCTTGTTAACAAAGGCATCGTCGTAAAACTGAACCGAGTTCCAGCGATATAAGTATGTGGGGAGCCCTCCGACACCTCCGGTCATGGAACTCAGCACTCCGTTGACGTTGACCACCGAGGCATTTCTTCCCGCGAAGGCACCGAGCGAGGTATCGGAGGCGGCGGGGTTAAGCGCGGTCGCGCTCAAATCGTTGTCGACATGTTCGCGGTTGTAGCCAAAGCGAAAGGCGTTCACGAACGTGGGCGTAAAACTGTGAGCCTCTTCCGCTGCGACGATTTGTCTGGTGGATTCGGTAGTCAGACCGACGTTTCCGAAGGGATCGGGAGAACTATAAGGTGTTTTGTCATACATGTAGGTGCCGAACAAACTGTCGTTGTCTGAGAATTTGTGATCGATGCGGGTGGTGAAAAAGTTCTCGTTCACCACCTGCTTGCCGCTGAAAATGTACTGGCACGTATCTGCATCGGCGACGCACTGCGAAGCGGAGGGAGTTGGATACAGCGCAAGATATTTTTGAACTTCCGGATCGACCACGACCGTGAGAGGCGCACCGGTGTTCGGATCGTGGATATTCCCAACGCGCGCTGCCGGGGATGGCACTACAAGGAAGTTGGCGATTCCTTTTGCCTGGCGAATGCCTTCGTAGTCGAAAAAGAAAAATGTACGATTGGGAATGATGGGACCGCCGATGGCCCCGCCAAATTGATTGCGCTTGAACGATGCCTTTTGAGTGCCGGTCGGTTCAAAAAAATTCTTTGCATCCAACGCACTGTTTCTCAGGAACTCGTAAGCGCTTCCGTGAAACTCGTTGGTACCCGAGCGAGTAATTGCATTGACGACTCCGCCGGAGGTCTTTCCATACTCGGCGGAGTAATTGCTGGTTAGAACCGAAAACTCTTGAATGGCATCGACACCAAGATTTCCACCCAGCACGCTTCCTGGCGCACCATTGGCGTAGTCGTTTAAGCTGACGCCGTCAAGGCGATAATTGTTTTGCTGCGGTCTAGCACCGGAAATGGTCAACTGCTGTCCAAAGCCACGATTGCCGCGATCTGATCCGGTGGCGAAACTTGGCTGCGTTTGAATGGTGGAGACGCCCGGCTGCAGCGCCGCGAGATCCGTCCAGCTACGGCCGTTTAGTGGCAACTCACGCACTGTCGTCGCATTCACGACCGCGTTGATGTCTGAACTCGTCAGCTGCACGGCAGGAATTTCACCGGTTACTTCAACTCGATCGGCCACCGTTCCCACGTGCAGGGTTGCGTCGAACACTTGTTGCGAGCCGACACTCATGGTGATGCCGGATGTCGTTTCGGTACTGAAGCCGGTGGCAGAAATCTTGATGTGGTAACTCCCGGGGAGAAGATTGACAGTGATATAAAATCCGTCCGCATCTGTTGAAACGGTGCGTTCGACGCCCGTGGCCATGTTCTTGATTTCAACCGTGGCACGCGGGATGCCAGCGCCCGATTGATCGGTAACCGTGCCAGAGAGCGTTCCGCCGGCGACCTGGGCCTGGATCGGAACGGAAAACAAGATAGCAAGAATCGCAAAAATGATGATGCCGCTGCCGAGCGTATACATGCTATTGAAAGATTTGATGGACACAGCCCCACCTCCACGTTGTGGCGGAGCCTAGTGTATGGCGCCAGTAGGTGCCTTAACTCAAGATTAATTTCTGTTTAGATGTTCCAAAACCGCCAATTTTGCCGGCGGCAACGGGCGGAAGAAGCACGTTAAAAGTCGAGCCTGCGCCCACCTCGCTGTTGCATTCAATCGCGCCACCTTTTGCGCGAACGATGGCTTGTGCAATCGCCAAACCTAAGCCACCACTGTGCGAATCACCAGACGTGGAAGGGACGGCGCGATAGAAGCGCTCGAAAATGAACGGCAAATGTTCGGGAGAAATTCCAATGCCCTGATCGCGGAAGGACACTCGAATCTCGGAATCGCGCTGCTCCAGGGAAACATGAATTACGGTGCTAGCCGGCGAGTATTTGATGGCATTATCAAGAAATATAAGGAACAGCTGATGGAGAAAAGCTTCGTCGCCGTTATACGGAACTTCGCTATCTAATTTCCGGACTATGGCAATTCCTTTTTTGCGGGCCCGGCTGGACACCAGGGCGCAAGCCTCTTCGAGCACTTCGTTGATATAAAGCGGTTCGCACTCCAGATGTAATTGACCCGCATCCGCCATCGAGAGAGTGAATAGCCCCTCCACCATGCGCGTTAACTTCTTAAATTCCTCGTCAAACAAGCACAACGTTCTGTGGTATTCGTCGGCAGTACGCGGCCTGGAGAGCAGAAGCTCGGTTTCACCGTGAAGCACGGCGATCGGTGTGCGCAATTCGTGCGAAGCGTCGGTGACAAATTGGCGCAATTGGCGCACCGCGGAATCGACACCTCGGAATAAGTGATTAAACGTTTGAGCGAGGACGCCCAGTTCATCGTGCGGTGAGCTGACTGGAAGCGGTTCCCAGAATCCCTGGCGATGCGTGACTCTCTTGGCCATACCAGCTGCATGTTTGGTCAAAGCGGCGATTGGAGCGAGGCTGCGGCCGACATAAATCATAGAAATCCCCGCGGTAAGCAAAAGGCTGATGGGGAACAGAATTAGAACAATTCGGCCGAAACTGTCCAGTACGCGATTGGTGCCCAGCGTCGGAATTGCAACCGCGAGATAGCGCTGTTGGTTGGCCTGCTGAAATGGGATGACCGCCACTCGAACCGACTGACCGTCCCTAATTTCCGCCACTTGAAAACTGGGATGAGGATCGGCGAAATCGAAACTCTTCAAAGTAATCGGAACAGTCAAATTTCTCGAATGTTGGAGAATGTGTCCATCAGAGCCGAGGAGTTCAAAGAATTCTCCGGGGATATCCAGCCGATTGATATCCTGAGCCTCAGGTTCCGCGGAAATGTCGGCGATCAACGGCCGTCCCGTTTCCAACAACTGGTGATTGATCTGCGCCGGAATCGCATGAGCGAGCAAGCCCCAAAAGGCAAGGTAAGAAGCGCCGAGGAGCACACCTACGACGGTGCAAAAAAGGAGCATCATGCGAAAACGCAGAGTTTTCGTCTTCATGACTCCATCGCTCCCATTCGATACCCTATGCCCCGAACGGTATGGATGAGCTTTAAGGATCGGTTCTGATCGATTTTTTGGCGCAGACGGTTCACGTAAACCTCGACAAGATTCGTCTCGCTATCGAAATGACGATCCCAAACGTGCTCCACGATCTCCGTTCGGGTGACCAGGTCGGGAGCGCGCAGCAAGAAAAGTTCCAGCAACGCGAACTCCTTTGAGGTCAAGGGAACAACTTCCTTGCCGCGCGTGGCCCGCCTGCGGTGGCGGTCGAGCTCGAGATCCGCGTAGTGCAGCTTTGCATTGCCGCTATGCAGGCCGCGTCGAACAAGGGCGCGGACCCTGGCGAGAAGTTCCGCAAGAACGAATGGCTTGGTCAGATAGTCGTCGGCCCCTGCATCCAAACCCTCGACACGCTGCTCAACTAAACCGCGTGCCGTCAACATGAGTACCGGCGCCTCGGTTCCTTGCTGGCGCAGCTCCCGGCACACTTGTATGCCGCTCAAGCCCGGCAGGCGGACGTCCAAAAGAATGGCGTCGTAGGTTACGTCCGTCGACAGTTCCAGGGCCTTTTCCCCGTTTTCCGCTATGTCCACTGCGTAGGAGTTTTCGCGTAGCGCTCGGGCGATGAAACTGGCTACCTTGCGCTCGTCTTCGACTAGCAAAATGCGCATGACTTGGCATTCCTGAACCGAACTACAATCGGAGATGATAGCACCGCTGCGGCAGGAAACCTTGTTGGGCCGCAACTCATTTCGTATCGTCACGAATCACCTGGCCGCTTTTCATTACGAACTTTGTTCTTTGCAGTTCGGTGATGTCCTGCAAAGGATCGCCGGAGACGGCAATAATATCCGCGAACTTGCCCTTCTCTATGGAGCCAATGCGGTCTTGCCAGCCCATCATTTCCGCAGCCACAGTGGTGGCCGACTGTATCGCCTGGCTTGGCGTCATCCCGTAATTTACCAGGTAGGTAAATTCCGCAGCTTGTGTGCCGTGCGGGAAAGGGCCGACGCCGCTACCGAACGAAATTTTGAGGCCTCGGGAAATCGCCAGCCGGCCGCTCTTTTCCCGCAACGCCTCCAGGCTGTATTTGCCTCCGGTGGACTTAGCGTCCCTGGTGGTGTAGTCGCTAAGAGAGTAATGGTAGGCGGTGAGTTCCAGGTAGATGCCTTTTTTCTTGATTAGATCCGCGGTGGCTTCATCCAATTCGATGGCGTGCTCGATGGTGTCTACTCCCGCGTCGACGCAATTCCGCAGCCCCTCTCCTCCGAACGCATGGCATGCCGCCTTTTTTCCGTGTCGATGAGCTTCATCGACGATCGCCTGGACTTCCTCCTTTGTGAATGTGGGGTCGCTGTTCAGTTCACCGTCGGGTTCAAACTCGTAATCGGCGGTGGAATGAAATTTGATCCAGTCCGCTCCATAGTGAATTTGCTCGCGCACCGCCTGCCTTACTGCCCACGGTCCGTCGGCGGTTTGGTAATTCCGCGGCAAATTTACTTCCGGCGAACCCAATATGCCTTCGCCCGTGGCCACCAGCCCCATCGTCGAAACTTGCATGCGAGGTCCTGGAAAGACTCCGCGATTTATCGCCTTTTTGATGTCGACGTCCGCATATCCCCCGCCGTGACTCATCAGATCACGCAGCGTCGTGAATCCCGCGCGTAAATCCTTTTGCGCGTTGGCAAGCGCCAGCAACGTGCGGTATTCGCGGGTGTCATTGATGGGACTGGCATATGGCGGACCGCCGGACTTTATTCCATCGAGTCCGAAGCCGAAGACGTGCGTGTGTCCGTCAATCAACCCAGGTAACACGGTGAATGAGCTGAGGTCGATTGTCTTGGCATCCGAAGGTATTTGCACCGCGTCTGGCGGACCGACAGCGACAATCTTATCGTCTTTGACCAGGATGACTTGATTGGTCAAAAGTTTTCCGGACTTGCTGTCAAACAATCGGCCCGCGCGAATCGCGATGACAGACGTACTTTGTGCATGCAGCGCACACGCAAATGTGACGAGCACCAGAAAGATCGCCGCAATCCCTCGAAAGATTCTCACGCCGCCTCCTCGCTTTATTAAGTTCACTGGGTTGACTCCTGAAGGATGGCCCTCCGTTGTGTTCGCCGAGACGAACACAACGGTTGAGACCACCGGACCACGCGGAACATCTTTGCTCTGACACGGTATTCCTTGCGGCTAGCGAACTTCAAAAACCTGGATTTGGGCATTGTCAGTTCCATGCTGGGGTACGGCGACGAAATATCGGTTCAGTTGCGGCACCAGCAGTGCCGTCCGCGCTAGCGCTCCTGTGGAGACTTTGCCAAGGGACTTGTAGGTGTCCGGATCGCTTTGCTCGTAGACGTCCACGTTCCCGTCGCACGAGGCATACAGGCGCTTCTTTGCCGGATCAAACACCAAATCATCCACTCCCTTTGTGATCGGCAAAACGGTGATTTCCTTTCCGCTGTTCGTGTCCAGCACTACGATCCCGCCGCTGCGACAAGCCACGAATAGACGGTGATTGGCTTCGTCGTAAGCCATCGCCACGTTGGTCTTTGCTTTGGTGATTGGCCAGCTGGTGATCAGCGTTCGCTTCTCCCTGTCAATCACGTCGACCTGACTCTTTGCTTTGTTGTTCAGAAAAATTCGCGTCCCTTGCTCCAATACCATAGCCTCAAGGGTGTCGCCGTCCACTTTGACGTCTGCCAGTTTCTTGCCCGCAGTGGTGTCCACAATACTTAACATCGAATAGGTCTGGTGAACGTCGCCGCCGCCATTGTCGATGTAAAGGTACTTGGTCTTCGGGTCGTAACCGATTGAGTCCGCATCTTCCAGCAGCTTGACACTGGACAGCACCTTGTATGTGACGCTATCCACGATTTTCACGTCCCCGGCTTCACCGTCGGTGACGTACAGACGCTTCAGATCTTCGCGGTACAGGATCGCATGCGGCTTTTCAATGCCAGTTATCTTGTGAATCAGATCTCCGGACTTCAAATCAAAAACCAGGACTGCCTTATAAGCCTCCGGTGTGGCGAACAGACGATTCCCGGCCAGATCGATTGCGAAATGATCAAAATTACCTTTCACATCCGCGGGCAGCTTGTAGGTTTGGACTAGTTTTAGCGGCGCTTCTTGGCATTGCGTTTTCCCGGCAAGCAGACCGGATACCACCAACAGAACCAGCGACATTCTCTTCATCATTTCCCCCGACGATGGAATAAACGAATTTTGTGAATCTCGGATTTTTCTGCACACATCAACAGCAGCAGCTCAGCCCGAGAAGGATAATCTCTGTGGGGCTCTGTAAGAACTTAAGCAAACATTAATTTATATTTAGGCTCCGTTGCCGGACATCGATGAATTCCCGCTCAAATTCAGCGTATTCGAGAGTCGAGACTTGCCATTCGCGCCGAGGCCTCATGTTGCGCCGTTGACGCAGGTGAGAGCGTGGCGTAGCATCCGCGTTGTTTTGGGCGGTCAGTTCTCCGCTGAATCTCAAAATCATTTGTGCCCAGAGGAAAGCATGAGACGCGTTCTTTCTGTTTTGTTGGCGTTATTTGTTTCTTATCCCGCCATCTTGGCGGCGCAGGACAAGGCTCCCTTAAAACTTGTGGCCACGATTGCTCTTCCCGGACTCAAGGACGGCGACTTCGATCATTTTGCGGCCGACGTCGACGGACACCGGCTTTTCTTGACCGACGAAGAGAACGATAAGCTCGAGGTGCTGGATGCCAAGACGAACCAGCGAATCCACACGATGCAGGATATCAAGGCCCCGCACGCCGTCCTTTTCCGGAAGGATCTGAAAAAGCTATTCATAGTCGAAGGCGATGCTTCCGCGGTGAAAGTCTACGATAGCGATAACTTCAAGCCAGTCGGCGAAATCAAGGTGACTATCGATGCGGATTCGATCGCATACGATCCATCCACGAGCTATATGTACGTAGTGAATGGCGGCCGCGAAGCGCACACGCCTTATTCCCTGATCAGCGTCATCGACACGAACAATTCCAAGAAACTTCGTGACATCAAAATACCCTCCAATCATGTGGAAGCGATCATCTTGGAAAAGTCCGGCCCGCGCATGTTCATCAACATTACCGGCAAGGACTCTGTCGGAGTGATGGACCGGAACAAATCGGTTCTCAGCGCGACATGGCCACTTCCGGCAGGTGACAAACTGAATGTTGCGATGGCGTTTGACGAGGCCAATCATCGCCTGTTCGTCGTCACCCGAAACCCTGGAAAGCTGATCGTTCTAAACTCCGACGATGGCAAGGTCATCGCGGACCTACCCGCTGTTGGCCTGGTGGATGACGCTGTCTACGATGCACAGCACAAACGCATCTACCTTGCCGGCGATCAATACCTGGACGTTTTTGAGCAAAAGGATCCCGATCATTATGCTCTGCTCGCCCGTGTTTCCGGAGCGTTTCGCGCAAAAACAGGTATCCTTGTCCCCGAATGGAATCGCTACTATCTGGCCGTCCCTCACCACGAAGGCAAAGAAGCCGAGGTACGCGTATATGATGTTCAGCCGTAGGATTTGGACCTCACGGTGAACAATGCGTCGGCGTGACTTCGGCAAAAGCTCACTGGGCGTTATCGGGGCCTCGTTTTTGGCCAATCCCTCGGGCGCCAAGAGCAATCCGGCCCAAGGAGAATTCCCCAAGACTCCAGGTCTTACAAAGTACGTCGGGAACTTTGTTCTACAGACGCAATACGAAAACATTCCGCTGGAAGTGATCGAACTTGGCAAAAAATCTATCCTGGATGGATTCGGCCTGGCTCTGGCGGGTTCGCGGGCCGAAAGCGGTCCCATCTCCCGGAAGTTTGTGGAGCGGTCCGGAGGTTGCAATGGCATGGCTACGGTCATTGGTACCGCGCAAAAAACTTCCGCTCGTTTTGCGGCCCTCGTGAATGCTATTTCCATTCACGCGGACGACTTCGACGATACTCAGCTAGCCGCTGCCAAGGACCGCGTCTACGGACTGCTCATGCACCCCACCGTACCGGTGTTGCCCGCCATATTCGCTCTTGCAGAACAACGCGCGATGAGCGGCAAAGAGTGGATGGTGGCTTACCACGTGGGTGCCGAGGTGGAATGCAAGATTGCCGAAGCCATTGCACCGCGCCACTATCAGGATGGCTTTCACACGACCGGCACTTGCGGCCCATTTGGTTCGGCGGCTGCCTGCGCCAGGTTGTTCAGCTTTGACCTGCCGAAAACGCTTAAAACCTTTGGCTTGGCTGCCAGCCAATCGGGGGGACTCCGCGAAAACTTTGGCACCATGACCAAACCCTTTCAGGCTGGCCACTCAGCCGAAGCCGGCCTGGCTTCGGCCGAACTGGTAGCGCTTGGATGGACTGCTGCAGAGCAAATTCTCGAAGCGGATAGAGGTTTTTTTCACGCGGCCGGCGGATCCTACGATCCATCCGCGATCATGAATCGCCTGGGAAATCCTTGGACCTTTGCCGCACCCGGAGTTTCGCTAAAACCATATCCTTCCGGGTCTCTCACTCATCCGGCGATGACGGAACTGGCACGACTGATCGAAGCTAACAACATTCAGCCATCACAGGTGGAAAAGGTGGACGTCGGCGCCAATCACAATATGACCACAACGCTGCTTCATCACCATCCCAAGACCGGGCTCGAAGCGAAATTCAGCATGGAATTCTGTGTGGCAATCCTGCTCCTGGAACGCAAAGCGGGTTTAGGCCAATTCTCAGACAAAACGGTGCACCGCCCAGAGGTTCAGGAGATGATCCGCAAGGTAAATTTTTACGTCGATCCTGAGGCGGAGAGCGCAGGTTTCGATAAGATGACCTCCATTCTGAAAATCACCCTGAAGGATGGCAGGCCAATTACCGGGCAAGCTGCTTTTGGCAAGGGCAGCCCGCAAAACCCGATGAGTTTCGATGAGGCGGCGACAAAATTCCGTGGCTGCGCGGAATATGCGGAATGGCCGCAGGCAAAGACCGAAAAAATAATCGCTTTCGTCAGAAATCTGGAAACTGCTCCAGATGTTGCTGCGCTAACGCCCTTGCTGTCTTCGGACGTGAAATGAGCGACGGACAATGAAGACTTTCAAGATTGCGGTCATCGCCGGCGATGGCATCGGGATGGAGGTGGTTCCCGAAGGCATCCGCGTGCTGGAAGCGGCCGGAAAGCGCTTTGGTTTTGCATGGAAGTGGCACGAATTTGAATGGAGCTGTGAAACGTACGTCCGAACCGGAAAAATGATGCCGGAAGACGGCTTGCAGCAGCTGCGCCCGTTCGATGCCATTTTCCTCGGCGCCGTCGGCCACCCTAGCGTTGCTGATCACGTTTCGCTCTGGGGACTTTTGATTCCCATCCGCCGCGCGTTTCGCCAGTACGTCAATCTTCGCCCTGTGCGTCTTTTTGACGGCATCGAATCGCCTCTCAAGAACTGGAAGCCCGGCCAGATCGATTTCACGATCGTCCGCGAAAACAACGAGGGGGAATATTCGAACATTGGCGGACGGCTTTACGAAGGCACCGAAGACGAAATGGCCGTGCAGCAAACGGTCTTCACTCGACGCGGGGTGAATCGTGTGCTTCGTTTCGCATTTGACTTGGCTCGCAAACGGAACAAACACCTGACCTCCGCCACCAAGTCCAACGGGATCATCCACACGATGCCTTTTTGGGACGAGTGTTTCCGCACCCTTGCGGCCGAATACCCGGATGTCCGCACGGATCAGTATCACATCGACATTCTCACCGCTCACTTTGTTCGTCATCCCGACTGGTTCGATGTGGTCGTGGGCTCCAATCTTTTTGGCGATATTTTGTCCGACCTTGGCCCGGCCGTCGTCGGCTCGATCGGCATCGCCCCCTCCGCGAATCTCAATCCGGAGAACGAATTCCCGTCGATGTTTGAGCCAGTCCACGGCTCCGCCCCTGACATTGCGGGGAAAGGCATTGCCAATCCCATCGGCCAAATTTGGTCCGGCGCCATGATGCTTCGCCATCTAGGCGCTCCGGAGGCTGCCGACGCCGTGGAAGCCGCGATTGCCGCGATCTTGGCTACGTCGAAAGCGCGCACACCGGATATCGGTGGAAATGCCTCAACCCGGGAATTGGGTGAAGCGATAGCCCGGCAAGTGAGCGCAAGCTAGCCTGTTTGCAACGGAAGAAGGCCAGATTCGAGAAACTACGGAACGAGAGCGCCGATTCACATGAACTCCAAATGCAACCAGTCTCCGAGCGGTGATGCGCCCGTCCTTACTCGCCGTAATCTTTTCGAATGGGCGGGATTGGCCGCAACTGTCGCGGCACTTCCTTTGCCGGCTATCGGCGCTTTTTCACCAGGTCCGCAATCTGCGCCCGCAAAATCCGCCGGCTCCGTGATGAATCCGCTCAGCACGTACATGAGCCGAGCAGCCACCCACGAACTTCCCGCCGAAGTCACGGAAAAGAGCAAGCACCACATCCTGGACAGTCTGGCCGCCATGATTTCCGGTTCTAATTTGCTTCCTGGGCGGCGCGCTCTTGAGTTCGCGCGCGAATATGGCGGTAGAGAGATTTCCACGGTGGTCGCCTCCAACATTCTTTGCGGCGCAATCGAGGCGGCGTTGAGCAATGGCATGCTTGCCCACGCCGACGAGACCGACGATTCCCATTCTCCATCGCAATCTCATCCGGGTTGTGCAGTAGTTCCTGCCGCGCTTGCAGCCGGCGAGCAGTTTCATGTCAGCGGTGTGCATTTCCTCCGCGCCGTTGGGCTCGGTTATGACATTGGTACGCGCGTCACCATGACTCTCGGAGGACAGAAATTCGAAGCCGAAAGCCACTGGAGCACGCACAGCATCGCCCCACTTTTTGGCGCCGCGGCTGCGGCCGGTTGCGCAGCCAGCCTGAACGCGCAGCAGATGCGCTGGATGCTTGGTTATACCGCGCAGCAATCCTCGGGACTTGGCTCGTGGAATCGCGACACGGAGCATATCCAAAAGGCTTTTCTTTTCGGAGGCATGAACGCACGGAGCGGCGTAACCTCCGCGCTGCTTGTTAAATACGGCTGGACCGGCCTCGATGATGTTTTTTCCGGGAAAGACAATTTCTTCCAGGCCTACAACCCTAATGCCGATCCGTCCGGTTTGATCGACAAACTGGGAGAACGCTTCGAAGTAACCAGGACCAACATCAAAAAATGGCCGGTGGGTTCGCCGATCCAGGCCGCGCTTGACGCCCTCGAGATTGTTCGCAAAGAGCATGCATTTGACGCCGCTCAGGTACGACAGGTCAATGTGCGCCTAGCAACCGATGAAGCCGCGATCGTCAACAATCGCGAAATCCCGGACATCTGCGTCCAGCACATACTGGCCGTCGCTTTAGTCGACAAGACCATCACCTTTGCGTCGGCTCACGACGTCGCGCGAATGAAGGATCCGCCCGTAGTGCGCGAGCGCGCGAAAGTCAACCTCGTACCCGATGGCGAACTTGAGCGTCTCATGCCCCTGCGCGTGGCTATCCTGGAGGTCACGCTTGCCGACGGCACTCGCCTCTCCCATCGCGTCGACAATGTTCGCGGTACGCCAGAAAACCCCATGACTCGCGAGGAAGTCGTCGCCAAGGCTCGCGACCTCATCGCTCCGGTCCTCGGCGAGCAGAAGTGCGCGGATCTTATCGGGAAGATACTTGCTCTCGAAAGCGTCGGCGATATTTGCGAACTGCGGCCGCTCCTCCAACTCAAATGATTGCTACCAAGCAAAGCAACAGGTGAACTTGTGAAGATTGTCGACATCCGCGAAACCGTTGTGCCGATCAAGTCGCCGATTCGCAACGCCTTCATCGATTTTAGCCAGATGACGGTCAGTGTCCTGGCCTTAATCACCGACGTGATCCGCGATGGCAAGCCGGTTGTTGGATTCGGATTTAACTCCAACGGACGCTATGCGCCTAGGGGACTTTTGTGTGATCGCTTTATCCCTCGTTTGAAAGCCGCCGATTCCCAGGCTTTACTGAATGACACTCAAGACAACTTCGACCCCGGCCGCGTGTGGCACGTGGCTATGCGCAATGAGAAGCCCGGTGGTCACGGTGAGCGTTCCGTCGCTGTCGGGGTTTTGGATATGGCTGTTTGGGATGCCACCGCAAAGATCGCGGGCGTTCCACTCTACCAATTACTCGCCGATTGCTACCGCGGTGGAAAAACTGATCCCAAGGTTTTCGTTTACGCCGCCGGCGGTTACTACTATCCGGGCAAGGATCTGGTTGCGCTCCGGAACGAAATGTCCGGTTACCTCGATCTCGGTTATTCCGTCGTGAAAATGAAAATTGGGGGAGCCCCGCTTTGCGAAGATTTGCAACGCATCGAAGCCGTCCTAGAAATTCTGAAGACACCAGACCAGCTTGCCGTAGACGCTAACGGCCGCTTCGACCTCGATACCGCCATGGCATACGCCGAGGCTCTGGCTCCCTACCGGCTGCGCTGGTACGAAGAGGCAGGCGATCCGCTGGATTACGAACTTCAGGCAAAACTCGCGTCCGTATACCCCGGCCCGATGGCCACCGGCGAAAATTTGTTTTCGCTACAAGACGCGCGCAATCTGATCCGCTACGCGGGTTTGCGTTGTGATCGCGATGTGTTGCAATTCGATTGCGCGCTTAGCTACGGACTTGTCGAATATCTGCGCATCCTCGACATGTTGAATGACCACGGTTGGTCGCCGGCGCGTTGCATCCCGCATGGTGGCCATCAAATGTCCCTGAATATCGCGGCCGGATTGGGCCTGGGAGGAAATGAATCCTATCCCGGAATCTTCCAGCCGTTCGGCGGATTCGCCGACGGCTTCCCCGTAGAAAACAGCTATGTCCGCCTTCCGGATATTCCCGGAATTGGATTCGAGGGCAAGAACGAATTGTTCCGAGTGATGAAGGCCTTGATCGAGCGTTGAATACCTCGAGGCGCCTGTAGCGCCCGACGAGCGAGGATAAGAATGAGCCGCGAAGCCAAAGATTTGGACAAAGTGAATGGCCGAGGACACATGACCCGTCGCAGTCTTATCAAGCTAGGTGGCGTTTCCGGGTTGCTCGGCGCTCTCGCTCCCGACTTAGCGAGCGCTAGCGCATTTCTGTATTCCGACGAGACCTCCAAGGGCGTCAGCCCTATCATGGAACAACTGAGTGCGTACATGAGCGCAGCCGCCACACGCGCGCTGCCTGAAGAAGTAGTCGAGAAAACCAAGCAACATATCCTGGATACGTTTGCCGCTATGATTTCCGGCTCTGACCTCCCTCCGGGACACGCCGCTTTGGAGTTCGCGCGTGACTATGGAGGGAAGCAAGTAGCCACGGTCGTAGCGTCCAACATCGTTTGTGGTCCGATCGAAGCCGCATTTGCCAACGGTGTTCTGGCGCATTCTGACGAAACCGACGATTCGCACGGCCCCTCGCGCTCGCATCCAGGCGTTTCGACAGTTCCGGCGGCTTTTGCTGCGGGCGAGCAATATGCAATCACCGGTGCACAGTTGCTTCGTTCCGTCACTCTCGGTTACGACGTCGGAACGCGCGTAACGATGAGCCTGGGTGGCCCGGCCTACCAGGCCGCAACGCATCGCAGTACCCACGGCACAGCAGCGTGCTTCTGCGCGGGTGCCGCTGCTGGATGCGCCGCAAGCCTCAGCGGAGAACAAATGCGTTTGATTCTCGATTACACGGCGCAGCAAACCTCCGGAATCGGTGCGTGGTCTCGTGATGCCGAGCACATGGAGAAGGCCTTTCTCTTCGCCGGAAAACCTGCCTCCGTCGCTGTGCTCGCTGCTTCTCTCATTCGCTCTGGCTGGAGCGGTGTTCAGGACGTTCTTTCTGGCCCCGATAATTTCTTTGAAGCCTTCGCTCCACGCGAAAGTGGCGTCATCAAAGCCGACCCCTCTGTCCTGGTCGATAAACTAGGTGAGCGATACGAGATCACCCGAACCAACATCAAGAAATGGACCGTGGGATCTCCGATTCAGGCGCCGCTAGACGCCCTTGCCGGATTCTTCGCGCAGCGCTCATTTTCGGCAGACGACGTGAAGACAGCTGTAGTCCGCGTGGCCACAGATGAGGCCAACACCGTCAGCAATCGCGATATTCCAGACATTTGCATGGAACATATGATTGCGGTCATGCTCCTCGATAAAACCGTGTCGTTCCGCTCTGTCCACGATAAAGCCCGCATGAAAGATCCAGCTGTTCTCCATCAGCGCGCCAAAGTGCAAGTCCTCGCCGATCCACGTATCGACGCTCGCCGTCCACGACGCGAAGCAATCGTTGAGCTAACGCTAAACGATGGCACCGAACTGACTCAATGGGTAAAAGACGTTCGCGGCACCGCGGACAATCCCATGACCCGCGACGAAGTGGTCGACAAAGCTCGCGATCTCATTGCCCCTGTCCTTGGAACCGGAACTTGTTCAGCGTTGATTAACAAATTGCTCGCCCTTGAAACTCTGCGGGATATCCGCGAACTGCGCCCCGCGCTGCAGAGGAGCTAACCCCTGGTTACTGCTACTACCGAACCTGAAGCTTCTTTGTCACCGCGCAGGAAGCCGTTCTACACGGGCCTGTCTTTTCAGGTGCTCGTGGGAGTTGCCATTGCTGTAGTTCTCGGCTACGTGAGTCCCGCCACGGCCGTTAGCATGAAGCCGCTCGGCGACGCCTTCATCCGCCTGATTACCATGATCATCACGCTAGTGATTTTCTGCACTCTGGTTACCGGGATCGCCGGCATGGACGACATGAAAAAAGTCGGGCGCGTCGGCGGAAAAGCGCTGCTGTACTTCGAAGTTTTCTCCACGCTCGCGCTGCTGATCGGTCTGGTGGTTGGAAATGTCGTACGCCCCGGCAACGGCTTCAACGTCGATCCCAGCGCCCTGGACGCAAACGCTGTGGCCCAGTATGCGGGTCAGGCCAAGGCGCAAAGCGTCACGGAATTCCTCGCGCACATTATTCCCAACACAATTGTCGACGCTTTTGCTCGCGGGGACATCCTGCAGGTTTTGCTGGTCTCGCTACTTTTCGGTTTCGCGTTGTCCATCGCTGGCCCGCATTGCAAACCCCTAGTGGACCTCCTAGAAGCCTTCACGCAAGCGGTCTTCGGTGTGGTGGCAATACTTATGCGCTTCGCGCCCATCGGCGCGTTTGGCGCCATGGCGTTTACCATTGGCAAATACGGGCTGGCTTCCCTGGGCCCGCTCGCGAAGTTAACCGCCACGCTCTACCTCACGTCAATATTCTTCGTGCTGGTGATTCTGGGAATCATTGCGCGCCTCGCGGGCTTTTCCATCCTGCGCTTCCTGTGGTTTCTTCGCGAAGAAATTCTCCTGGTGCTGGCCACAAGTTCCTCCGAACCCGCACTTCCGAATCTCATGGCGAAACTCGAAAGGCTGGGCTGCTCCAAAGCCTTGGTTGGCCTGGTGGTCCCGACCGGCTACACCTTTAACGCGGACGGCACCAGTCTGTACATGACCCTCGCCGCGCTATTCGTTGCGCAAGCAACCAATACCCACCTGACCATCCTGCAGCAACTCACGATTCTCGGCGTCGCGCTTCTCACCTCCAAAGGCGCAAGCGGTGTGCAAGGAGCGGCATTCATTGCGTTAGTAGCAACCATGATGGTCATTCCCACGATTCCCGTGGCGGGCATGGCTCTCATCCTCGGCATCGATCGCTTTCTGAGTATGTGCCGTGCCGTTGTCAACATGATCGGCAACGCAGTAGCTACCTTGGTCATCGCTCGCTGGGAGAACGAACTCGACCGAAGCGCCCTGCGGCATCATTTGCAAGGAACGCCTACCTGAAGATAGCACCGAGGGTTCTCCTCGCGGCTTTACCAGGA